>JAABUS010004640.1_pt1 | contig 19421 bp, 17 predicted proteins | sample 5560161 | NCBI WGS metagenome assembly JAABUS01 (sample SAMN10711885, study PRJNA513376) | rock metagenome | isolation source: Antarctica rocks | place: Antarctica: Victoria Land, Trio Nunatak nord | collected 2016-01-04 | reverse complement strand
TTGATCAATGTAAACTGATAAAAAACAAAAAACTATGTAGTAATAAATTACCATATAATATTATCAGAAATATTTTTCAAACAGTATGCAGCGAAAACTCATCATTGAACTTAATGACATTGCCCTTAAAGATTTAATATGGGAAGAAGAATCACAAGCTATGGAAGAAATTCAGTTAAATTTCTATGCCTATTTTTTTTAATATATCCTTTTAATCACTTAATTAAGCCGATGTTTGCTTTTCAGACCTGTTATAACAGAACAACTTAGAGACCTGTACCCATAATAATTCTAAAAATCTGATAGGGTTTTTCCACCCTTACATGCTGGTATGAATTTTTTATTTTCATCCTATTACACTAAAATTGCACGTTAAGAGTCTTTACAAAAAAGAAACCAATTTAAATTTAAAACATCATCGGTTAAAGGTCGTAATCAATTTTTATAATTATAATCCGTTATAGAAGGGCCTTACAATCAGTTCATGTGAATCCGGTATGATTGACAGGAAATTAATAAGCATAATATGGCGAAGAATTTATTGATAGTTGAAAGTCCTGCGAAAGCTAAAACAATTGAAAAGATACTCGGGGAAGATTTTGAAGTTAAAAGCTGTTATGGACATATCAGGGACCTTGAGAAAGATGATATGGGTATTGATATTAATAATAATTACAAGCCCCGTTATAAGGTTCCGGAGGATAAGGAGAAGATAGTACGAGAATTAAAAGGGTTTGCTAAGAAATCAGGTGAAGTTTGGCTGGCAACGGATGAGGACCGGGAAGGTGAAGCGATCAGCTGGCATCTTTGTGAGGTTTTAGGACTTGATCCTAAAACCACCAAGCGCATCGTTTTTCATGAAATTACCAAACCGGCAATACAGAATGCAGTAACGCATCCAAGGGTATTGGATATGAACCTTGTAAATGCACAGCAGGCCCGCCGCATCTTAGACAGGATTGTGGGCTTTGAACTAAGTCCGGTTTTATGGAAGAAAATGAGTATGCGGAATAACTTAAGTGCAGGTCGTGTTCAAAGTGTTGCTGTTAGATTAATCGCAGAAAGGGAAAGAGAGATCAACGGATTCACCACTGTGAGCTCATTTAAAGTGGAGGCTTATTTTACCGCTAAGGATCTGAATGGCAAACCGGTGACATTTAAAGCAGAAGGTAATAAATTTTCATCAGTTGAAAAAGCAGAAGATTTTCTCAAAGGCTGTATGGGCGCTAATTACACCGTAAGGGACATACAGGTAAAGCCGGCAAAGAAATCGCCTGCTGCTCCTTTTACCACTTCCACCCTTCAACAGGAAGCCTCCAGGAAAATGGGTTATTCTGTAAGCAAAACGATGTTGCTCGCTCAGAAACTGTATGAAAGTGGTAAGATCACTTACATGCGTACGGATAGTGTAAGCCTAAGCGAAACTTCTATTGAAGATGTAACAAAACAAATCAACAACCAGTATGGAGAACGCTATGTAAAAATCCGGAAATACAAGAATAAGAATGAATCTGCCCAGGAAGCGCATGAGGCTATCCGCCCCACTTACATGGAAAATACCACAGTGGATGACGCAGACACAAAACGTTTGTATGAATTGATTTGGAAACGAACTATTGCATCACAGATGGCTGATGCCGAACTGGAAAAAACTACCGCTAAAATAACTATCTCCACCAATAAAGAAGACCTTACAGCACAGGGTGAAGTGCTGAAATTTGATGGCTTTCTAAAAGTTTATACCGAAGACCGCGATGAGGATGAGATGAACGACGATGAATCTGCAGAAGGTATGTTACCACCTCTCACTGTAAAACAAACGCTGCCGTTGAAGGAAATGAAGGCTACGGAACGTTTCAGCAGGGCTTCACCACGTTATACGGAAGCTTCGCTGGTGAAGAAACTGGAGGAACTGGGCATCGGGCGGCCATCAACCTACGCCCCTACTATTTCAACAATTTTGAAAAGAGGTTATGTTGAGAAAAGAGATAAGGAAGGCGTTAAGCGAAATTTCAGGATACTTGTACTAAAAGATGACGTCATTAATAAACAAACGGATCAGGAAAACACCGGCGCGGAAAAATCAAAATTGTTTCCTACCGATCTGGGACTCGTTGTAACTGATTTTCTCAGCCAGTACTTTAAGGATGTTATGGACTATGGATTCACCGCAAAAATTGAAGGGGAGTTTGATGAAGTGGCTAACGGGAATATCAAGTGGAGTTCAATGATTGATGATTTCTATCACCCTTTCAAAAAAGATATTGAAAGCACTATTGAAAATGCAGAACGGATAAAAGGTGAAAGGGAATTGGGTGTTGAGGCATCATCCGGTAAAAAGATTACTGCACGGATGGGGAGATATGGCCCGATGGTACAAATCGGCGATGTAAATGATGAAGATAAACCACGCTTTGCAAAATTAAAAGCAACCCAGAGCATCGAGACTATTACTCTCGGAGAAGCTATGGAACTATTTAAACTTCCGCGCAATATTGGTCAGTTTGAAGATGCTGACGTTACCGTTAATATTGGTAAATTCGGCCCGTATATTGCTCATGATAAAAAATTTTATTCGCTGGGAAAAGAGTTTGATCCTTATACTATTTCGCTGGAAGAAGCTTCTCCGCTCATTAGTGAAAAGAGAAAAGCTAAGGATGAAAGAACAATTAAGGTTTTTGAAAAAGAAAAAATACAACTGCTTAGAGGGCCGTATGGTCCGTATATCAAACAAGGATTACGAAATTTTAAGATACCAAAAGAGAAACAGGATGATGCCCAGGCGCTGACTGCTGAAGAGGTAAAAGCTATTATTGAAGAAGTGAAAGCTAACCCTCCGAAGAAAGTGGTTAGGAAGAAGAAAGTTTAAGTTATTTTTTTTAAATTACAATAAGCCCACTTATCCACACACGTGGAGAAGTTTGCTTGTTTAAATTCACCAGTTACCACGAAATTTAAATTTTAAAGCACTAACAACATTTTTATATGTTGCGCTGTCTATAACATTAAATGAAAGGTACATGGAAGAAACAAGAGAAATATCGGCACTGTTTCATTTAATAGATGATCCTGACAAAGAGGTATTTACAACCGTGAGTGAACGTATTGTTTCATTTGGGAAACATATCATTCCTAACCTGGAAAACCTTTGGGAAAATACACCTGATGAAGAAGTTCAGGAGCGTATTGAAATGCTCATTCACCGTTTACACTTTAGGAGCCTTACAACAGAACTTATTCAATGGAAGAATCAACCGGAGCCGGATCTTCTAATGGGTGCATTGCTGGTTTGTAAATTTCAGTATCCTGAACTGGCATTTTCTTCCGTTTTGCGGGAAATTGAAAAGATCCGACGTAATATCTGGCTTGAACTAAACAGTTACCTTACCCCTCTTGAGCAAACCAATGTAATTACTACTATACTTTATAGTTATTACAATTTTAAGGGCGTAGAAATATCTTACAAGGATCCTAACGAGTTTTTAATAAACAAGATACTTGATACAAAAAATGGGAACTCCTTCAGTAACGGTATACTTTATCTGGTAATGTGTGAACTTTTGGATGTACCAATAAAAGCCATCAATATTCCCCGGCAATTTATCCTGGGTTTCTTTGATATAAATGGAACTGATTGGGAAAATGATTCGGGCAATCCCGCCTCTAAAATTCAATTTTATATTGACCCGATGAGCGGACAGATATTCACCCTTAAAGATGTAGAAACTTATTTTAACAAGTTGTCCATAACTCCTACTTCTTCCTATTTTAAACCCCTTACCAACCAGCGGATCATTCAATATCTGTTGGAAGAATTTGCAAAATGTTTTGATAATGAGAAGAACCGGTATAAACATAGTGAACTGCTTCAACTGGCAAGCTTGCTGGACAAAGACGCGTAGTGTTAAGTTAACCCTAAAGTGACGCGTTCTGCTTTCAGCTGTCAGCTATTAGCAGATTAATGTATACTAAGTTCCTCCTGATAGCTGGAAGCTAATAGCAAATACGTCAATTTTCATTTAACATAACACTAGTGGAGATCTTATAACAACAGAGAACATCTCTGTGAAACCTCTTCCTTACTCTTGGCTTTGCTCCTATATAACCACATTCGAAAACAAATTAAGCTTTAGGTTCGCAAAGAGTTTTTGAACCAAGGAGACACGGAGACACAGAGGCACAAAGAAGCACAAAGAGTTTTTTTGAAAAGTAAAACAAATGAACAAGATCTTTGTGCTTCTTCGTGCCTTGGTGTTTCCGTGGTTCAAAAACATCTAATGTACAGTGCCACCTAATCAGTTATCTAAACCTGATGTTTGAATTTGCAAATTCATCAAGGACTCTGAGGTTATAAAAAAATCAGAGCAAAGGTTTTAATACGAATAACCCTCATGATCTACCATATCACCACTCCTGATCGCTGGCAGTCTGCACTTACTAAAGGAATTTTCGAAACGGCTTCTTTACAGATAGAAGGCTTTATTCATTGCTGTTCAAAAGAACAAATTCAATCTGTTATCCAAAGGTACTATTCACACCTGCAACATCTGGTAGTTCTGGAAATTAACGAAAGCAACATAACCTCACCAATAAAATTGGAGCTATCACCGATGGTGAATCAACTGTTTCCACATATTTACGGCCCTATAAATCTGAAGGCTGTTGAAAATATTTATTCTTTAATAAATTAATCAGTTAATAAAAATGGGGGCATCGATTGATACCCCCATGTTATTACTTACAACAATATTATTAAATGCTTAGAAACCTTTCATAGCATATCCATCTCTGTATTGCCTCTTAATAAATTGATTAGCATCGTCGAAATTAGTCACTTTCATATTAGCAGCATCCCAAAGTATTTTTTTCCTTCCTTCAAATTTACCTGAAGAATTTTTAAGATACCAGCTGCGCAACGCAAGGTTTGAAAACAGAACTGTTTCAGTAAGCGGACCAGCATAATCAAAATTGGAGCTGGTTTTACCTTTACCATATCCTGCTATAGCTGCATTAACCCATTGTGCGTAGTGACCTTCCTGACCGCCCGGAACTCTTTCTATTGTTTGTGGAACTTTTACATCTTTAGTTTTAGAAGTAGGTAATAATGTAGGATTAGCACCATAGCATCCACACATCATCTTGCCCTTAGTACCTTCAATAATTGCCCCACCGTCATCATTTCCCATCTTCTCATCCGGGCCTAATTCATTAGGACGTTCAGGACGTATATTACCATCCATCCAAGTTAATTTTACATCAGGTTTGCCCTTTTTACCAGGAAATTTTAAGATAATCGAGGAAGCTGCTGGACAGCTTTCAGGATGATAAGCCGGTGTCCACATCTTTTCATATATGTCGGCAACACTACATTCCACTTCAGATGGATAACCCAATCCTACTACTTTAAACGCAGGATCGATAATGTGACATCCCATATCTCCTAATGCACCCGTTCCAAAATCCCAGAAACCACGCCAGCTAAACGGCACATATGTTTTGTGGTAATCATGCATTTTTGTGGGTCCAAGCCATAAATTCCAATCCAACTCCGGAGGTACTTCTTCTTTTTCTGTGGGAGCACCGACTCCCTGTGGCCATACGGGCCGGTTAGTCCAGCAACGAATAGTATGAGCATCGCCGATCAATCCCGCGTTATACCATTCTTGCATAGTGCGTACACCGTCACCGGATGAACCCTGATTTCCCATTTGCGTTACTACCTGAAAATGCCTGGCTGCTTCAGTCAAAGTTCTTGCTTCAAAAATATCATGAGTCATTGGTTTCTGAACATATACATGCTTTTTCAGTTGCATAGCTGACAAAGCAGCAACCGCATGCCCATGGTCCGGTATGGATACTGAAACAGCATCTATATTTTTATTCTCTTTTTCCAGCATCTCCCGCCAGTCGCGATAATAGGTTGCTTTAGGAAAACTTTCCCTTGTTTTTTTTGAAGACCTGTCATCTACGTCGCATAAGGTGACAATATTAGCATTGCCCGATTTAAAAAAGTTAGCAATATCACTTTGGCCCTTTCCTCCTGCGCCTATTGAGCCGATATTCAATTTATCGCTGGGTGCTACAAAGCCCTTGCCCAATACATGCCTGGGAACAATGAAAAATCCTGTAGCTGCAATCGATGTATTTCGGATAAACTTCCTTCTTGAAGTATCCTTTGAAATTTGATTCATAAGCAATTTTTTTTAAAGTTGGAATAAGTACTGAATTTGAATGATATTATCTATTACAAGTAATATTAGTAGTGGTTCAGTCTTATTATAGTGCAAACATAAATAAAAATATGTTTTTAATGTTGCTAAAGCTGGAAAAATTTCCTATTGAAATTATTATAAGTGCAGTATTTGTTTAAGACTGTATGATACGGTACTTTGGCTAATAAAAATCAGGAGTCGTAATACTTGCATTGATTTATATTATCTTCAAAGTCTCATACTTACATATCCTGAATACAAGATAAAATATGATTAAGCATGCCGGAAATTATTACAACATATTATGCCTCTCCCATTGGTATGCTAAAAATTGCCGGCAGTTTTTCTACTATTAATGAAGTGCTGTTTTGCCGGGCAGATGAACGTGTTAGTTACGAAATCAAGGAATTACCTCCTGTTATAATGCAATGTAGGGAAGAATTGACCGCTTATTTTAATGGCGCCAGGCGTACATTCGATGTGCCTGTTCAGCAGGAAGGAACTGAATTCCAAAAGCGGGTATGGAATGAATTGATGCTGATCCCTTTTGGAAAAACAGTCAGTTACCTTGAATTGGCTAAACGCCTGGGTGATGTAAAATCCATTCGTGCTGCGGCTTCTACCAATGGCAAAAACAAGATAGCGGTTATTATTCCCTGTCACCGGGTAATAGGCTCAAACCGCAACCTTGTGGGATATGCAGGAGGAATACCTAATAAAAGGTGGTTGCTTGAACATGAAGCCAGAATTGCACATGGAGTTCAAACGCTGTTTTAGATTTCTTATTCTTGAAAGTTTTTAAACCAAAGAGTCCTTCATGAATTTGCAAATTCAAACATCAGGTTAAGATAACTGATTAGGTTGCACTGCACATTAGTTGTTTTTGAACCAAGGAGACACTAAGGCACGAAGAGGCACAAAGATCTTGTTCATTTGTTTTACTTTTCAAAAAAACTCTTTGTGCTTCCGTGCATCCGTGGTTATAAAATTATTTCAGGTCGTTACTACTAAATGTAAACGGCAGCAGCATACTAGCGCTGGGTATAATATAAATCTTCCCTTCCATTCCACCGAGTATCAGCCTTATGGCACGCTGTGTTCTGCTTTCATATTCCTGTAATGACTGCCGGCAAATGCCGCAGGGAGCTATAGGATGGTCACTGACTAAAGTTTTATTTTGGTAGCTGATAGCAATTGATTCAACAGGAACTTTTGGATACAAGGAAGATAAAGATCCAAGCAGCACTCTTTCAGCACATAAACCTACCGGGTAGGATGCATTCTCCTGGTTAGAGCCGGCTACTATTTCACCATTTATTAACTTTGCCACAGCCCCCACATGAAAATTAGAATAAGGAGCATAAGCTAGTTCCGTTACTTCCTGCGCTTCACGTAACAACCATGCATCAGCTTCGCTAAGTTCATCAATAGAATCATATACATCGAATGAAAATTGATAGTGTTCCTGTTTCATGCGCACAACATTGTTTAACCCTGAAGGGGTATCATGATTATAGTATAAAAGAATATTGGAATAAAACCCTGAAGGGGTAATATGATTTTCTTTGTTTAAGACCCACTATGTCACCCTTCAGGGTTTTGTTTTATATTACAATCCTTTATTTAATACCTCATACCTCATACCCCACACCTCAAACCTCATTTTATCTTATCTTCTTAAACAAACGTTTCCACCTGATCCCATGACTGTCATAACTCATCCAGATCAACGATGCACTACCAACAACATGATCTTCCGGAACAAAGCCCCAATAGCGGGAATCTTGCGATCCATGACGGTTATCGCCCATCATCCAATGATAATTCATTTTAAAAGTATATTGGTTGGATTCTTTTTGATTGATAAAAAATTTGCCTTCTCTTCTTTCCAGTTTGTTATGTTCAAAGTCCCTGATGGCTCTTTCGTAAATAGAATAATTTTCATCGGTGAGTGTTAGCACAGCATTTTTTTTGGGTATCCAAATTGGGCCAAAATTATCTTCTGTCCATTTATGAATGGTATCATAGGGATACAGGTCGTGCTGCGTATTTAACTCAGGCGTAATTTTCTTTGCCAGTCCGCTTTTAATCATTTTATCTTTTGCTTCGTTGGTGAGCAGCATCCTGTAAGTATTTGCCTGGCCTGTACTTCCAAGCTCGTCCGGTTCATCCATCTTTACATTATATTCTTCCAGCATTACTGTTTCATCCAGTTGCTGGCCATTTGTTTCTACATAGTAATACATTTCAGAAGCTGGTGGCAGGTATGGGGCCAGTTGATTGACGTATACAAATCCATCCCTGATACGCAATGTATCACCACCAATGGCAACACATCTTTTGATATAATTCTCTTTTTTATCAACGGGCCTGACAATAAGCGGATAAGAATCCTGATCTTCCATAACAATTTTTCTACCAATATCCGGATTTCCATTTCCAAGAGAACGAATTACCTGGTAATAAGGCTGGGCCGACTGAAACTCATCTTTATTAATTACGGTATCACCCTCCGGAAAATTAAAAACTACTACATCATTTCTCTTAACAGGACTTGCGAACCATCGTATATACGGCAACGTTATTAGTTGAGAATATGATTTAGTATTAAAATAAGGAATGGTATGATGAACGAATGGAACTGATAAAGGAGTATTGGGAACTCTTGGGCCATAGGTCCATTTACTTACAAACAAGAAATCATTTATAAGCAGCGTCTTCTCCATTGAACCAGTAGGAATGGTATACGCTTCAAACACGAACAAACGTATGAGGGTTGCGGCTACTACAGCAAAAATGCCTGCGTCTATCCATTCTCTCGAAGCAGACTTTTTATATTTTTGAACGAAAGGAACACCCAGAAATTTGTCTTTTTTATTAAATCCTATGTAAGCAAAATATAACGGTGCTGCAATTACTGTTAAGGCATGCTGGTAAAATTTAAACTTGCCAAAAGGTTTAACAAATTCAATAAAAATTCCCAGTACTACAAACCACCCAACCACCGGAATAAATTGCCAGAAAAACCAGTGTTTAGGCCGTTGGGCAATATGAAGCATTACCCCTACATTATAAAAAGGAATCAACGCTTTCCATGCTGGTACTCCTGCCTTTTTAAACATCCCGTACATGCCGGGCGCAGGAAGTAATACAAGCAATAAAGAGATGAAAGCAATGATCATAATCTGGGAGGAACTCATTCTAAATATTTTAAATTGCGGCAAAAGTACCATTCTGATTCTAAATAGTATGATTTGCTTAATAAAGTTAACAGGGCATAAGTAGTAAAAACAAGTAAATTCTTACATCAGGGAGGTAAACGATTTGTTAAAGCATTGTGTTTACTGTAAGAATAGGTAGAATTGCTATCAGCAGTCAGCTATCAGCAGTTTAAAGCCTGATACATTTCCTCCTGATAGCTGAAAGCTAATGGCTGATAGCTTGCTTAAACTATCTCCTGGGCACTACATTATTTATCACATCTTCCATTGTAATGCTTTTACCGGAAAGGATCACTAATCTTTCTATTACGTTACGCAGCTCGCGGATGTTACCTGTCCAGTTGTATTCCGTTAATTCATCCAGTGCACTACTATCAATAACTTTTTTTGCAATACCATATTCGGTACAGATGTCATCCAGGAATTTTTCAGAAAGAAGCGGAATATCTTCCCTGCGTTCATTCAATGAGGGCACATGAATCAGGATAACACTAAGGCGGTGATACAGGTCTAAACGGAAATTCTTATTTTCCACTTCATCCAGCAAATCCTTATTGGTAGCTGCAATAACACGTACATCAACATTAATATCTTTATCTGCTCCAACCCTGGTGATTTTTGCTTCCTGCAATGCCCTTAGCACTTTTGCCTGGGCACTTAAGCTCATGTCACCAATTTCATCAAGAAACAGAGTACCGGTATTCGCCTGCTCAAATTTTCCTATTCTTTGTTTGATAGCAGAAGTAAAAGAGCCTTTTTCATGACCGAATAATTCGCTTTCAATTAACTCACTCGGTATTGCGGCACAATTTACTTCTACAAGCGGACCTGCGGCACGATTGCTCTTTTCATGAAGCCAACGCGCTACCAGTTCCTTACCTACGCCGTTTGCGCCGGTAATAAGCACCCTTGCTTCAGTAGGGGCAACTTTTTCAATAGTTTCTTTTATTTTTTGTATGGGCATTGATTCACCTATCATATCCTGTACTCTTGCAACTTTTCTTTTCAGCACTTTGGTTTCAGTAACAAGAGATGTTTTATCAATTGCATTACGGATAGTAATCAATAGCCTGTTAAGATCAGGCGGTTTGGAGATATAATCAAAAGCTCCTTTCTTTACTGCTTCAACAGCCGTTTCAATAGTGCCATGCCCGGAGATCATTATAATAGGCACATCACTATTCACTTCTCTTGATTTCTCTAAAAAATCAATACCATCTATCTTTGGCATTTTAATATCACACAGCACTACATCGTATATTTTTTCTTTAAATTTTCTCAGGCCTTCCTCCCCATCGCCCGCTTCCTCTATTTTATATCCTTCGTAAGAAAGAATTTCACCCAGTGTTTTTCTAATAGATTTTTCATCATCAATGATCAAAATATTGGACATGCTTTATATTTTTCAAGATACAAATATAAGAAGGAAGGCACTGAACAGGTTTACAAAAAACCCTTACACAAGGATTAAAAACAGCTACAGCAATTTTTTCTTCTGTAGCATAAATAAAAAAATCCCGGAAAATTTCCGGGAAAATTATTTACTGATAAAATATACAATATATCACTATCCTCTCAACCCTATTTCTTTAAATACATTACTTCCTTAACCAGTTTAACAGTTCTTGAAACATCAGGAAGGTAGGCTGCTACCAGGTTTGGCGCATAATGCATGGGTGCATCAGCGCTGGTAATACGGCGAATAGGTGCATCCAGATAATCAAATCCTTCTTTTTGAATACGATAAGTTATTTCGGAAGATACAGAACCAAAGGGCCATTGTTCTTCTACAATAACAAGACGGTTTGTTTTCTTTACCGATTCAAGGATTGTTTGCCAATCCATCGGCTTAATGGTTCGTAAGTCTATTACTTCTGCGCTGATACCTTCTTTTTCCAATTCTACTGCCGCGGCTAGAGCCACTTTCATTATCTTATTAAAAGATACAATTGTTACATCGGTACCCTTTCTTTTAACATCCGCTTTGCCGATTGGAATCAGGTACTCTTCTTCCGGTACATCTCCTTTTTCTCCGTACAACACTTCACATTCCATAAATATTACCGGGTCATTGTCCCTGATAGCACTTTTCAATAAACCTTTAGCATCATAGGGATTGCTTATTGAAATTACTTTAACACCGGGTATATTAGCGTATAAACTTTCAAATGCAGTGGAATGCTGTGCACCAAGCTGGCCTGCGGAGCCACCAGGTCCCCTGAATACAATCGGACAGCCAACTTGTCCTCCGCTCATCGCGAGCATTTTACTGGCAGTATTAAGTATCTGGTCGAGTGGCAGCATTGCAAAGTTCCAGGTCATATATTCAACGATAGGGCGCAATCCGTTTTGGGCCGCCCCCACAGCAATACCGGTAAAACCGAGTTCAGCGATGGGCGTGTCAATCACTCTTTTTGGTCCGAACTCATCCAGCATACCCTGGCTTACTTTATAAGCCCCGTTATATTCAGCCACTTCTTCGCCCATTAAAAAAACCTTGTCATCGCGTCGCATTTCTTCACTCATGGCTTCACGCAAAGCCTCCCTTAAAGCAATTTGTCTCATTATCTATAATTTGTCGAGTGGCAAAAATATCGGTTGTAGATGAAATGAGCAAATCATCTTCTCCTATTATAAATGGGTTTAAACTAGCAGAATTTCAAGGCCCAGGTGCTGACTTAGAAAGCCTTGAATATATGATTCTTTGAAACTTATTACACACGCGTAGTCTTCCGAAGTTCTTGAACAGAGGCGTTTGAAAGGAACCTCCATGCAAGACGCTGACTTCTGAAGTCTTTGAATTTCGACTTTTTACACCCGAGGTACAGACTTCGAAAGTTTTAAATGGAAGCGCTTAAGCTTTCACCTGTTACGGAGATGTCTTATTCAAGACTTTCTAAGTCCGCTTCTGTATGATGAGATATCGCCATTTTAGACTTCGGAAATCAACACCGGTTTTGTAAGCTGATGAAACTTCCTTGGTTACCAGCTGCACCTTATCTTTGCCAACTTAAAACAGAAAGTGAATAACACAACAAACATAATTGATTTAGTTATCGTTGGTGGCGGCCCTATAGGCTTAGCTTGCGGACTGGAAGCACAAAAAGCAACATTAAATTTTGTTATCCTTGAAAAAGGATGCCTGGTAAACTCATTATACAATTACCCCGTAAATATGACTTTCTTTTCTACTTCGGAAAGACTGGAGATCGGTGGTGTGCCCTTCGTTTCAAACAATGTAAAACCAACCCGGCCAGAATCATTGGAATATTACCGCCGGGTATCCGCCGGGTATAACCTCCCGCTCCGCCTTTTTGAAGAAGTGCTGGAAATCAAACAACAGGATGGCCATTTTGAAGTAATAAGCAATAAAGGAATTCACCTCACAAAAAATATCATAATAGCAACAGGCTTTTATGGAATTCCTTACTTATTAAATGTTGAAGGAGAACATTTACCTAAAGTAACCCATTATTATAAGGATCCGCATTTTTACGCCTATCAAAAGGTGCTGGTTGTAGGTGCCATGAATTCAGCTGTAGACGCGGCTTTAGAGACATGGCGGAAGGGTGCAGCAGTTACTATGGTAATCCGCGGGGAGCAGATTGGTGAAAGAGTAAAATACTGGGTGCGGCCGGATATTGAAAACAGGATAAAAGAAGGTTCAGTAAAAGCTTACTATAATTCACATGTTCTTTCTATACGCGAACATGATGTAGATATACAAACACCGGAAGGTACTGTAACGATACAAAACGATTGGGTAATTGCTTTAACGGGTTATCAGCCAGATCTTAATTTTTTACGCAACGCCGGCGTTGAGCTTTCCGCAGATGTTGTTATGAAACCAAGGTATAACCCGGATACTCATGAAACCAATGTAAATAATATTTATATAGCAGGTGTGATATGCGGTGGTATGGATACCCATAGCCTGTTTATAGAAAATTCAAGAGTGCATGCAGAACAGATAATCCGGTCAATAGTCACTAAGGCAATGTTGTTGAATTAAGAAAACAATATTCACTATTCAATTCTCAATTAAGAAAGGTCTTGAAATTATGGCTGATTATTGAGAATTGGATATTGCTTATTAATTATAATTAGACTAACGATATTGATTGCTCTTAAGATTGAACAAATTTTTAATTAAAGTTATACCAGCTATACAAGAACCGGATGCAGGCAACTTTCCCAATAAGAGATAATTTTTTGAAGCATGAGTTTTATCTCTTCAAAGTTATCAGGCTTTTTGAAATACCCCTGAGCTGCCAACTTGTAAGCCATGGTAATATCAGGATTATTGTCGGAGGTGGATAAGAACAAAAAAGGCACTGATTTCAGCTCCAGTCTTTCGTCTTTATTAATTTCCTGGCGAAGTTCAAAACCACTCATGTTGCCCATGTTCACATCACATAGAATAAAAAAAGGCCTTCTGTTAGTTTTAGCTAAATAATCCAATGATTCATGCGCATTCTGAAACAATTCAATATCATTTTTTACATTCAGTGACTTTAAAGCATCGCCAATTAATTCTAAATCTTCCGTATCATCATCAATCACTAAAATAGGACCGCTCTTTTGCATATATAGTAATGGTGTTTAAGTTTGAAATTAATGTTCGGGTTAGTAATAAATAACAAAGCAAAAATTTATAAAGCTTTTAAGTATTTACACTAAGGATAGTGAAAGATTATTTCTTGTAATTTACTTAAATAAATTTAAAAGTAAGATTTGCAGAATTCACTGAAATGTTTATTAAATCCTGATGCATTTTCTATCAGCTTTCAGCAGCCAGCTATGAGCCATCAGCATATCGATGTGTATTAAGTTTCCTCCTGATAGCTGACGGCTGACAGCTGATAGCGAATACGTCAATTTAAGCTTAACTTAACACTAGAGTATTTTTTTCATTAACCAATCTTTCTGCAGATCTGTACCGAGAACAAAAATCTGCTTACCAAAAATCTCAAAGCCCCATTTTAAATAAAAATCTATAGCCCTTTGATTTTTTTCCCATACTGCAAGCCAGATTACTTGTTTTTGCTTCTGCATAGCTACATCAATAGCATGTTGCATCATGCTTCTGCCAACACCCATACCTACCATCATTGCAGTTGCATAGATCCTTGCTATTTCAAGAGATTTTAATCCGTGTAATTCCTTAGGATTATCACGTTCTCTTAATTTCATATAGCCGGCAATTTTTTCATCTGCATAAGCCAGAAAAAATGTGTTGAAAGAAACACCTACTTCTGCTATCAAAGATTGTTTAGTGAATTGCTCCTGCAAAAAAATCTCCATATCCTTAGCCGTATTGTGTGGAGCAAAAGTTTCATGAAAAGTTCTGCGACTAAGATTTGCAATTACTTCAGCATCATTGATGCCTGCAAGCTTTATGGAAATTACCGGTATGGCCATGCTATAAATGTAAAGCAGGATTTACAGAAACGAAAGAATTTTGAGAATAAATTAAGTCTTCAAAAGTCAGCGTCCTGCTTTACATCAACTCAATCACCATTGCAGATGCGCCTCCTCCCCCATTACAAATACCTGCCGCACCTCTCTTTGCATCATGTTGTTTTAAAACATTTATCAGCGTAACTAAAATGCGTGCTCCGCTACATCCTAAAGGATGACCCAGACTTACGCTACCCCCATGTACATTTACACGTGAAGGTTCCAGCTTCATTAATTGAGTATTTACAATACCCACCACGCTGAACGCTTCATTAAGTTCAAAAAAATCTATATCATCAGGGTACAAACCGGCTTTTTGAATGGCCTTTGGAACGGCGATAGAAGGGGAAGTGGTAAACCATTCGGGCGCTTGTTCCGCATCTGCATATCCCCGGATCATTGCAAGGGGCTGCAATCCCAATGAATCTGCTTTTTCTTTACTCATTAGTAATAATGCAGCCGCACCATCATTCATAGTAGAGGCGTTGGCGGCAGTAACAGTTCCATCCTTTGTAAATGCGGGTTTCAGGTCCGGGATCTTATCGAACTTTACATTTTTATATTCTTCATCTTCCTTAAAGAATACCGGTTCACCCTTACGCTGCGGAATAGGAACAGGAACAATTTCTTCCGTAAACTTACCAGTTTTCCAGGCTCCTTCACTACGCTTGTAACTTTCTATGGCATAAGCATCCTGTTCTTCGCGTGTTATTTTATATTCCTGGGCGCAAAGGTCGGCCGCGCAGCCCATTGCATAATCTTTATACACATCTGTTAATCCATCTTTATGCAATCCATCAATTAACTGAGTGTTTCCATATTTATTACCCCATCGCATGGAGGGTGCATAAAAAGGTACATTGCTCATATTTTCCATGCCGCCGGCTATTACCACATCATTATCACCTAATAAGATGCTTTGAGCTCCCTGGATTACAGCTTTCATGCCACTGGCACAAACCTTATTTATAGTAGTGCATGGAATATGATCCGGTAATAATGCAAGCTTAGCGGCCTGCCTCGCCGGTGCCTGTCCCAGGTTTGCCTGTAATACACATCCCATCAGCACTTCATTTATTATAGCTGGGTCTATTCCAGCCCGTTCAATAGCCGCTTTTATTACAATAGCTCCCAACATAGTTGCGGGAATATCTTTCAATGTTCCGCCAAAGCTACCGATCGGGGTGCGCACTGCCGATATTATATATACTTCTTTGTTCATCCACATTGTTTTATAATGATAAAGATACGAAAATAGGTATGAGGTATGAGGTTAGAAGTGTGTGTCTGAAAGAAGGGTTTGAGCTTACAAAACAGATGCTGACTTCCGAAGTCTTAATAGCGATATCTTACACCTCATGTTCAGACTTCGAAAGTCTTGAATGGATGCGCTTAAGCTTTAACCTGCTTTGGAGATGTCTTATTATAGACTTTCGAAGTCTGCGTTTGTATTGAAAGCTGCTGGAATTCCAGACTTCGGAAGTTGGCCTATTAATTTCGGTAGTCTGCGTATAAACTCCGGAAGTTTGCGTCTCTTATCATTCAGCTAACTATAAAACCAGCACTTTAAAAAAATATAACTGATATTGTAGTTAAATTTTTCTATCCATTGTCATTAACCGCACCACCAAAAACTGAATTAAAAAGGACGCTTACACCTCTTATGCTCTGGGGACTTGGCGTTGGTTACGTTATTTCAGGTATGTATTTCGGCTGGAACCTGGGATTGGAGCAGGGTGGCACGTTAGGGTTGGCAATAGCTACCTTTTTTATTATCATCATGTATGTAACTTTTACCTTTAGCTATGCTGAACTTGCCTGTTCTATACCCAAGGCCGGTGGCGCATTCGATTACGCTCACAGGGCCTTTGGAAAAAATCTCGGTTTCATTGCCGGCATGGCACAGAATATTGAATTTATCTTTGCACCACCAGCTATTGCTTTCGCTGTTGGCGCTTACTTTAATTTATTCTTTCCTCAAATACCTATCCTGGCTATTGCTATTTTTGCCTACCTGTTTTTTACAGCACTGAATATTTACGGAGTAAAGGCAGCAGCCACTCTTGAATTGCTGATAACCGTTCTTGCCGTAGGTGAATTATTACTGTTCAGTGGTATAGCACTTCCTCACCTGCAAATAAACCATCTAAAGCATAATTCATTACCGCATGGATGGCAGGGAATATTTGCTTCCATACCCTTTGCTATCTGGTTTTTCCTTGCAATTGAAGGAGTGGCTAATGTTGCTGAAGAAGTAGTGAATCCACAACGCACCATACTTATCGGTTTTGGATCTGCAATTACCACTTTAGTAGTGTTATGCCTGCTCACTTTCGCAGCCTCTACCGGCGTTGCAGGCTGGGAAGCTATCGTTTATAAAGCCGATGGCACTACTTCAGACTCACCGCTACCCCTGGCGCTTAGCCATATTGTTGGAAACAGCCATTTATTATATCACTTACTTATCACTGTTGGATTGCTGGGACTGGTAGCTTCCTTTCATGGTATCATCCTTGCAGCCGGAAGGTCAACCTTTGAATTCGGAAGGGTACGTTTTGCACCGGCTTTTTTAGGAAGCATCCAATCAAAGTTTCAGACACCGGCTAATGCTTTGCTTATTAACATGGCGATAGGGATCGTAGCGCTGCTTAGCGGCAAAACTTCGGAGATAATAACTATTTCTGTTTTCGGTGCACTAACATTATACATCATATCAATGGCGGCACTGCTGACACTAAGAAAGAAAGAACCTCAGCTAAACAGGCCTTTTAAAGTTCCGGCTTACCCGGCTTTTCCGTTGATAGCCCTGGTAATCGCCCTTATTTCTTTTATAGCTATGACTGTTTATAATGTTAACCTGGCGCTGTTTTATTTTTGTCTTATGGCAGGTTGCTACCTGCTTTTTCGCATATTTGCACGTAGCACTTAGCCTTTATCTGAAACTATTACTAGTGTTATGTTAACTCTAAAGTGACGCGTTCTGCTTTCAGCAGTGACCTATCAGTAGTCAGCAGATCAATGTGTATTAAGTTTCCTCCTGATACCTGATAGCTGACGACTGATAGCGAATACGTCAATTTACACTTAACATAACACTAGATAAAGATGATAAACCTTGCAAGGCTAGTGTTATATCAACCCTAAATTGTCTGTAAATATTGCTATCAGCCGTCAGTTGTCAGAACGCTACTATGAAATGTATTTCCTCCTGATTGCTGACAGCTGACAGCTGATAGCAAAAGCAACAATTTAAGGTCGCTATAACACTATGATTTAAATACCAGTTTATTGGCAAGATCAATTTCATTCTGGCTGATGGTGTGTCCCATGTTGTTATAAATTTTTTCAGTAACATCCCCATTCATTCCTTTTAAAATCTTTGTTGTTGTATACACTCTTTTAACCGGCACATGTGGATCCGGATTGCTGCTTCCAATAAAGATGGGTGTATTTTCAAAATCACCTTTATAATTTTCAGAGGCTTTGTTGCATGAATATTTAAGTTAAGCGGCTCTTATGCTGATGGGCTTAGCTGTTGTTAGCATGACATTTAAGATTCGACAGCCGATTATTACCTCGCATTGTTGTTGAGCCATGTTTCGACTAGTTAAATGTTGGCCTATTATAGTTTTGTATCTGAACATAACCGTTTCACTTTTGCTGCGCCCATGATAGCCGCTATGTATCTTCCATTGTTTTCTATCTGATTGAGCTATCATGGCTATTGCATCATCACGCTGCTGTAAATACTCATCCTGGCTTTTAGATATCACTGCATTATGTTGAGGTGGTATTACCTGTTTGACCTGAGCATCGTACAACAGTTTTCGTACCTTGTTCTTATCATAAGCACCGTCTGCCTTAAAAGTTCTGAGCATCCCTTGTGGTATTTGATCGATAAGTGCCTTTACTTCACTGGCGTCATCTACTGCATTGGTACTGAGCACTGCTGCCTGGATGTGCTGGGAATGTTCATCCACTGCCACATGCAGCTTCATCCATGTGCGATGTTTGCCTGCTCCATGCTTTCTTACCTTCCATTCTCCTTCTCCATATACCTTTAAGCCCGTGCTGTCTACGGCAATGTCCACATCCTTTGTATCAGTTGGTGACCAGTGCTGTAACTGCAATTTCATTTTTGCAGCCCGTCTGCACAGCGTCGTATAATTAGGTATAGCCAAATGCCAGTTTTGCATCTTAAACACACTTTGAACAAAGCCTTCGGTCTGACGCAAAGGCAAATGAAAAACTTTGTGCACCGTTAAACAAAACTCTATTGCTATGTGGCTATACCGGTATTGACCACCCCGCAATGCCTTGCCTGTATACTTCCATTGTTCAACAAGATCAGGTGGTAACCATAATGTTAAAGAACCTCTTTGTTTTAAGCCTTCGTTATACTCTTTCCAGTTTCTAACTTTATATTTATCTTTACTCACTTAAAGGATATTAGGTGGTTGATTTGTAATTTAGTATACTACAAAGTTAACCCCTTTTATCCTTTTAATTTTTCATGCAACAAAGCCAT
>JAABUS010004639.1_pt1 | contig 19421 bp, 15 predicted proteins | sample 5560161 | NCBI WGS metagenome assembly JAABUS01 (sample SAMN10711885, study PRJNA513376) | rock metagenome | isolation source: Antarctica rocks | place: Antarctica: Victoria Land, Trio Nunatak nord | collected 2016-01-04 | reverse complement strand
ACCGCTTCGGTGCGGGCGGTCTCCATAGCGTCGGGAAGGTGGTCTCGGGCGTCGCTGATGTTCATGGTGGCCATGCTCGAATCGTACAACTCAAGTCCTCTAACGTACACGTGGTACCCGCATGGGGTTCCTCTTACGGGACGGCGGAGCAGGTGCGTTCAACGTCAATCAAGAGTCCAATTCGTAGCTATTCAGCTGGGTGCGGGGGCTGGGCGGTGACCTTCCGCGATGACCGGGCCTTCGCCGGCTTCTTCGTGAACGGCGAATCCGACGACGTGTCGGGACCGTGGAGAATCTCCTTGGTTTCCCCGCCGACAGCTCCGGAGTAGGCGCCGGCACAGTCGGTTACCTGGTCGACAGGAAACTATTGTGCAAAAGGTTTTGGGTGCCTAGCGTTCGGATCTATGAGTCCATCCGTGGCGGCCTCGGGGGCCGTGGTCGTCCAAGGCTGCGACATGCTCGAGGTGACGTCTTCGGGCGAGTGCGTGGTAGCGGATGGTCGTGATCTGCTGGTGCGTGACGGCACGATCGAATCGATCTACCCGTCTGGAGGTCCGGTGCCAGCTGAGTGCACCGTCATCGACGGTGCGGGATTGCTAGCCACCCCCGGCCTCGTGAATGCGCACACGCACAGTCCGATGGTGCTGTTCCGCGGGGCGGCCGAGGATGTTCCGGTGGAGTCGTGGTTCAACGACCGGGTGTGGCCGATGGAGAGCAACCTGACCGAGCGGGACGTGCTGCTGGGCGCACATTTGGCCTGCGCGGAGATGATCTCTTCGGGGGTGACGGCCTTTGCGGATCATTATTTCTTCGCGGACCAGATCGCCGAAGCGGTCACGCTGTCCGGAATCCGCGCAAACATCGCCCCGACGTACTTCTCCAGCCAGGGCCGGTCGGCGCTGGAGGCGACCGTTGACTTCGCCGAGCGGTGGCACGGCGCTGCCGGCGGCCGGCTGTCGGTGTCGATGGGTCCGCACGCCCCGTACACCGTAAATGACGACGACCTGACGGTCATTGCCGATCACGCCCGACGCCTGGGGATCGGTGTGCACATCCATGCCGCCGAACATCTGGAGCAGACCGTATCCAGCCTTGCGCGGCGCGGAATCACACCGATCGAAGTGTTGCGGCGCACCGGCATTCTGGATGCCGGCGCGTTGATCGCGCACGGCTGCGGGATCGTCACGGCCGACTACGACACCCTCGGTGAGTACGCCGACCAGACAGCGGTGGCGAGTTGCCCGAAGGTGTACCTCAAGCATGCACTGTTCCCGCTGACCCCGGTGAAGGCGCTTTTGGAGTTGGGGGTCACGGTGGCCGCGGGGACGGACGGGGCGGCGGGGCACAACACGCTAGATGTGTGGGAGGCGATGCGGTTGATCGCGCTCACGCAGAAGCAGGCAACGCGGGATGCGATGTTCCTGACCCTGTCGGACACGTTGCGGCTCGCGATGACCGGTGGTGCGAAGGCCGCGCGGTTGAGCCCGGGCGGGCTGGAGGTCGGCGCCCGCGCGGACATCGTGCTGCTGGATCTGTCCGGAGCGCACCACCAGCCGTTGCACGATCCTCGGGCGGCGTTGGTGTACGGGGTGCGGGCCAGCGATGTGCAGACGGTGCTGGTCGCCGGGAAGGTGCTGATGCACGACCGGAAACTGCTCACGGTCGATTTGCCGGCGGTGATCGACGAGATCACCGACCGGATGAAGGACCTGACCGTGACCACGGGAGCGGCGGTGCAGTTCTATGACCCCTGAGAAGCGGTTCAAGGTTCCCCGCCGTCCGCCGGCGCCGAAACTGTCCATTTCCGACGTGGCCCGCGAGGCCGGGGTGAGTCCGACCACGGTGTCCCACGTGCTGAGCGGGAAGCGACCCGTCAATGAGGTTACGGCGGCGCGGGTGCGTAAGGTCGTCGACCGAGTCGGGTATGTGCCGGCGTCGCTGGCGCGGAGCCTGACCCGCGGTTCGACGTCGGTGATCGGGTTGCTGGTGCCGGACATCAGCAACACCTTCTTCGCGCAACTGGCCAAGGGTGTGGAGGATTCGGCGCACGATCTGGGCTACAGCGTGATCCTGTGCAACACCGAATTCGACAGCGACCGTGAGGACCACTACCTGAACCTCATCCGAAGCCGATTCATCGACGCGATGATCTATGCCGCCGGATCTCCGGCCCCCAAACCTCGCCTGGATGCGCTGCTCGGGCACTTTCCCATCGCACTGGTCGACGAGCAGGTGGACGGGATGGAATCCGCCCTGACCGCCGTGGCCGACCACCGGGCCGGCGGCCGCCTCGTCGGGAAACATCTGCGCGACCTCGGCCACACCAAGGCGTTATTGCTGAGCGGTCCGCAGAATCTGCGGTCGGCATCTGAGCGATCTGCAGGATTCCGGGAAGCGTTCTCCGGACACGTGACCGAGGTGGCAGCCGACTTCCGCGAGGAAGCAGCGCACACGGCCGTAGCGGGCCTACTCGGCGCCGGTCCTCCGCAGTTCACGTGCGTCTTCGCTGCCAACGACCTGGCCGCCTTTGGGGTGATCGCCGCGTTGCGTGATGCCGGATATGCGGTGCCGCAGGATGTATCGGTCGTGGGGTTCGACGACATCCGCGCCGCTTCGCTGGTCCATCCCGGCTTGACGTCGGTGCGGCAGCCCGCGTACGACATCGGTCGGACCGCAGCGGCGCAGCTGCTGGAATACGTCGCCGCCGGCGAGATCCCGCCCGCGTCCAAACACATCCTTCCGGTCTCGTTGGTTGTCCGCGGCACTACCGACAAGCCACGACTCTAAAAGGATTTCTCGCACTGAGCGATCCCAGTGCGCCACATGTGGTTTTGCCGACCCATCCCCATGAGCGGTACGTCAGAAAGGACAGCTATGCCCAAGGTACTTGTCATCGGCGAATCCTGGTTCACCTACACGGTGCACCAGAAGGGCTTCGATGCCTTCTACACCGGCGACTACGTCGAAGGGGCCGGTGTTTTCCTGCAGGTTCTCGCCGACCGTGGTCACGAGGTCACCTACGTCCCCTCGCACGAGATCCACACCCGGGTACCCGACACCGAAGAGGGTTTGGCCGAGTTCGATGTGATCGTCATCAGCGATGTCGGCGCCAACAGCTTCCAGCTACCCCCGCAGACGTTCCTGCGGTCCGAACCCGCCACCGACAAGACGGAACTGATCCGGCAGTTCACCGCCAACGGTGGTGGTCTGCTGATGGTCGGCGGCTACCTGACATTCAGCGGGGTCGACGCCAAAGCCCGCTGGGGCCGCACACCCATGGCCGAGGCGTTACCGGTACAAATCCTGGACCGGGATGACCGCATCGAGCTCCCTGCCGGGGCCAATCCCACCACGATCCTGGAGCATCCGATCGTAGGTGCGTCCGGGCAGCAGTGGCCGGCGCTGCTGGGGTTGAACGAGGTCACGGCCTCGTCGGATTCGTTGGTGCTGGCCGAATGCGGCGGCTACCCGCTGGTCGTCATCGGCGACTACCGGCAGGGCCGGTCGGCGGCGTTCACCTCGGATCTGGCGCCCCACTGGGCTCCGCCAACGTTCCTGGCCTGGGACGGCTACGCGGAACTGTGGGATCAGCTGGTCCACTGGCTCGCCGGAACGAGCCTCTGATGGCCACCCCGCACATCGGTGCCGAGGACGGGCAAATCGCGCCGCTGGTGCTGATGCCCGGTGACCCGCGGCGCGCTACCCGCATCGCCGACCTCCTTCTGCAGGATGCCGAGTTGGTGACCGAGGTCCGCGGGATCCTCGGCTACACCGGCACCTATCAGGGCCGCCGGATGACGGTGATGGCATCAGGGATGGGGATTCCCTCGATCACCATCTACGCCACTGAGTTGTTCCGGTTCTACGGCGTCCAGCGGATCGTGCGAGTCGGCACCGCCGGGGCGATCACGACCAAGGTCGCCCTGGGCGACGTGGTGGTGGCTAGCCATGCGCACACCGACTCCTCGGTGGCGACCCTACAGGTGCCGGGGGTCAACCTCTCGGCCGGCGCGGCGTTCCCGTTGTTGCAGGCAGCGATCTCGGCCAAGCCGCTCGCCGACGGGCCCGCGAGCGCCGTCCATGTCGGGCCGGTGGTGACCAGTGATCACTTCTATCTGCAGCGGCCGGCGATGTTCGACGTACTCGAGCAACTGGGCACCTTGGCGGTGGAGATGGAAGCCGCCGGGCTGTACTTCGTTGCGGCCGCCGAAGCCCGGCAAGCTCTGGCGATCACCACCATCACCGACCATCTACGGACCGGTGAGGCCGTTTCGGCGCAGGACCGCGAAACCCGTTTCGCGGCAATGGTTGATCGCGCCGCCCAGGCACTGCTGACTCCGTGACCCGCACCCACCCATCGCAGTAACCCGACGATCGAAGTCACCCAGGTCATCGCTTTCGCCATCACCGGCATTTGACGAAACACAATGCTAGCAAAGCGGTTTGCCCAAATGACTTTGCAGGTCTAGCCAAACGAATTTGCACGTCTTAAGGTTCCTGGCAATTCCCGACGCCGCCTTCTTTGCTGGGCTGCGCCGCCACGTCGGCCTCAGTCTTCGACCTCAAGGAGCGCTCACCCATGTTCAAACGTCGTCTCATCATTCCCACCGCGATCGCCGCCGCCGCAACCCTTGTCCTGGCCGGGTGCGGCAGCAAGTCCAGCACCGGCACCAGCGCCACCTCCCCGGCCGCGACCGGCAGCAGCACCGGCTCCGCGGCATCGGGCAGTGCCCCGGCCGCAGCGCCGCTAGGCAAAGCTCCTTCGATTGCCCTGATGATCCCCGGCACCCTCGGGGACCTCGGGTTCTTCGACTCCGGCGCCACCGGAATGAAGGAAGCGGCAGCGCAACTGGGCGCCACCACCAAGATCGTCGAAGGGGGCGCCAACAATACCGCCGCGTGGAAATCGAACCTGCAAGCGCTGTCCGGCAAGTACGACGTGATCATCACGATGACCTCAAGCATCACCGACCAGCTGACCGCAGTGGCCAAGCAGTTCCCGCAGCAGAAGTACATCATCCTCGATACCTCGGTCGACCTACCGAACGTCGCCAGCGTCTCCTACCGTCAGAACGACGGCGCCTTCCTCTCCGGTGTGCTTGCCGCCAGCGCCAGCGAGGACACCAAGGCCTACCCCCTGTCCGGCGGACACAAAGATGTCGGATTCGTCGGCGGCATGAACATCCCGGTGATCCAGGACTTCGCCGTCGGCTTCGAGGCCGGCGCCAAGGCCGTCGACCCGTCGATCAAGGTCCAGGTCTCCTATGTGGGCAACTTCTCCGATTCCCAGGCCGGCTACAACCAAGCCGCGTCGATGTACGCCAACGGCGCCGACGTCGTGTTCGCCGCCGCCGGCGGCGCCGGCCTCGGCGTGCTCAAGGCCTCGGCCGACAAGGGCCGGTACTCCATCGGCGTCGACTCCAATCAGAACAGTCAGTACCCGAAGAACATCCTGGGCAGCTCCCTGAAGAACGTCGACGTGTCGATCCTGGACCTGTCCAAGAAGCTGTCTGCGGGCACCCTGAAGTTCGGCACCACCTACGTCTACGGCATCGCCAACAACGGTGTGTCCCTGGTCCTCAACGATGCGTTGGTGTCTGCTGCGACCAAGACGAAGCTGGCCGACTTCTCCGCCAAGGTCTCCAGCTCGGCGATCAAGGTGCCGTGTGTGGATCCGTTCTGCATCACCGTGACCAAGTAACAACCCATGTCAGCCTCCTCCGACAGGCAAGCGATCACGACCGCGGTTGACCCCAATTCTGCTGCAGCACTGGAAGTTCAACATCTGACGAAAAGGTTCGGCACGTTCACCGCCGACGATGACGTCAACCTGCGGTTGGATCGCGGTGAAGTACACGCACTGGTCGGTGAGAACGGTGCCGGCAAATCCACCCTGATGAACATGTGCTTCGGCATCGTGCAGCCAACCTCCGGCACCATCCTGGTCAACGGCACACCGACGGTAATTCCCTCCCCGATCGCGGCGCGGGAGCACGGCATCGGAATGGTGCACCAGCACTTCAAACTCGTCCCGTCCCTGACGGTGGCAGAGAACGTATTTCTCGGCGCGGAAGTCACCGGCCGGTCCGGGACGTTGAAGATGCCGGAGATGATCACCGGGCTCACCGAAGTCTCCGAACGGTACGGACTGTTGGTCGACCCCAACGCCACTGTCTCGGATCTGTCGGCCGGGATCCGACAGCGAGTGGAAATTCTCAAGGCCCTGTACTTCGACGCCAAGGTGCTCATCCTGGACGAGCCGACCGCGGTGCTCACCCCGCAAGAAACTGACCGGCTGCTGCAGGTCCTACGGGACCTGGCCGCGGCCGACCGATCGGTGCTGCTGGTCACCCACAAACTCCGTGAAGTGATGGCGGTCGCCGACCGATTCTCGGTACTGCGCCGGGGGCGCATCGTCGCCACCGGAGTCCCGTCGCGATCCAGCGAGCAGGAAATCGCGGCGCTGATGGTCGGCCGCGACGTCTCGCTGGCTCGCACCACCCCGATCCCCACCGGGCCCAGCCCAGACCGGATCCTCCTGCAGGCCAACGGTATTTCCGTCACCGGCGGACACGGTAAGGCCGCTGTCGACGGTGTGCAGCTGGACCTGCGGGCCGGGGAGATCACCGGTATCGCCGGGGTCGAAGGCAACGGGCAAACCGAGCTCGTAGAAGCCCTCGCCGGGCTTCTGCCGACCATCGGGGGCACCCTGGCGATGCTCGGAGCCGACGTCACCGGACAAAGCGCCGAACAGCTCCGCAAACGGGGTTTGGCGCACATCCCCGAGGACCGGCTGGCCAGCGGAGCTGCCGCCTCTTTGCCGATCCAGGAAAACCTGGTCGGTGGCCGGCTGCGGTCCAACCTGTTCCCAGGTGGCCGGTACCGCACGAAACTAGCCAAGAGTTGGACCAACGGGCTGATCGAGCACTACGACATCCGCGGCGCCCACCCCGGAAAGGCGATCGGCAGCCTGTCCGGCGGCAATATGCAGAAGGTCATCGTCGCCCGGGAACTGGACTCCCAGCCCGCCGTGGTGCTCGCCGCGCAGCCAACCCGCGGTGTCGATATCGGCGCCAGTGAATTCATCCACGGGCAGCTCCGGGTGCTGAAAGACGACGGCGCCGCGATTCTGCTGGTCTCGGTCGAACTCGACGAATTGCTGGCCCTGGCCGACCGGATCCTGGTGATGTACCGCGGCGCCATCGTCGCCGAGTTCCGGCCCGACGAAGAGCTCCTCCCGCGCATCGGGCTCGCCATGGCCGGCAACCCGGACCCCCGGGACCTGATCACCGCAGCCGACACGCCCCCCACGGCCACAACGAGGCCGGCGGTGCCGGCCACGGCGAAGGCACAGCAGGTGGTGACGCCGCGACCCACCACCGGCGCGACAACGGCCTCGCTCGACCCCTCCGGATCGGGGCGGATACTCGAACGAGTGGCTAAAGCGGTTAGCCAGCCGCTCACCGCGGTCATCGCGGCCCTGGTCATCGGGCTGGTGGTCATCGCCGCCATCGGCGACGATCCGTTCGCCGCCTACCGCAGCCTGCTACTCGACACGTTCTCCAATCAGGCCAATTTCAGTGCCGCCATCGCCCAGGCCACACCGCTGCTGTTGGTTGCGGTGTCCTCTTACGTGGCCTTCCGGGCCGGCATCCTCAACATCGGCGGGGAAGGGCAGTTATACCTCGGCGCGTTCGTCAGCGCCGTCGTCGCGATCTACCTGCCCGATTCGTTACCCGGGCCGCTGCTGATCATCATCTCCCTAATCACCGGCGGGTTGGCCGGAGCCGTCTGGGCGCTCATCCCCGCGCTGCTCAACGCGTACCTCAACGTCGACATCCTGGTCAGCACCTTGATGTTCAGCTACATCGCCACCTTCGTCACCGCCTATTTCGTCGACGGACCCCTGCACGACCCGACCACCGGGGTGCCGTCCACCGTGCAACTTCCGGGCAAGGCGGCCCTGCCCACCATCTTGGGTGACGGCGGTGCCAATATCGGCATCCTCATCGGCCTGGGCCTGCTGATCGTCATCGGGCTGCTGCTCATGCGGACCCGGTGGGGCCTGACCTCCCGGTTCGTCGGCGAGAACCAGCAGTTCGCCCGGTATCTCGGTGTCGACGTCAAAGCAAAAGTCATCCAGGTCATGTTGGTCTCGGGGTTCCTGGCCGGGGTGGCCGGGGCGATCGCCACTTTGGGCACCGAGCACCGGTTCAACCAGAGTTTCTCACCGGGTTACGGGTTTATCGGCCTGACCGTTGCGTTGCTGGGGCGGCTCAACCCCATCGGTATAGCGCTCGCCGCGTTGCTGTACGGCGCGCTGGAAGCTGGATCCACGCTCATGCAACTGGAAACCGGCGTACCACTGGCCCTGGTGAACCTGCTGCAGGGAATCATCGTCATCCTCACCACCGCCACCGTCATCCGGCTCGGGAAACGCAGCAACCCGTTACGCAGTCTGCTCTCCCCAAAAAAGGTCCAAGCCGAGGAGGCCGGAAAGTAATGGGATCGATCTTCACCGGCGCATTCATGTTCGCCATGGTCCTGCAGACCGCACCGTTGCTGCTGGCAGGCCTCGGCGGGTTGTTCGGGCAACGCGCCAACGTCCTGAACATTTCCCTCGACGGGATGATGCTGGCCGGCGCCTTCGTCGCTATTACGGTCGGCGCCGCTACCCACAGCATCATCGTCGGCCTGCTCGCCGCGATGGTCGCCGGCCTCGTCCTGGCGCTGCTGTTCGCCTGGACCGTGCTGTGGCTCAAAGCTGACCCGGTCGTCGTCGGCATCGGCGTCGGCATCCTGGTCTCCGGGCTGACCACGCTGCTGCTGTCGGTGCTGTTCAACAACGAGGGTTCCTACATACCGACCAACTTCCCGTCGATCACTAAGCTGAATCTTGGTCCGCTGCAGCACATCCCGATCATTGGACCGGCCTTTCAAGGGCAGACCGTGCTCGTGCTGGTCGCGATCGCGTTGATCCCGGTGGCCAGTTGGCTGCTCTACCGGACCCGTTACGGCCTGCGGGTACGAGCTGTCGGTGAAGAGGAAGCGGCGGCCGCCGCGGCGGGTCTGAATCCGCGGGCGGTGAAGTTGTCGGCGATCCTGATCTCCGGCGCGATGTGCGGACTGGCCGGAGCGCAACTCGCCGTCGCCACCCTCGACCAGTTCCTGGCCAATATGACCGCCGGTCGCGGGTTCATCGTCATCGCCGCGATCTTCGTCGGACGAGCGAAACCCTGGGCCACCGCCGGAGCCTGCCTGGTCTTCGGCGCGGCCAGCGCCCTGGCTACCCAGCTGCAGTTGCAGGGCGTCTCGGCCGATCTGATGCTCATGCTCCCCTACGTCGTCACGGTGCTCCTGCTCATCGTCCGGCCGCTCTGGCGCAAAGTGATCGAACGCCGACAAGCCCCGCCCGCGGCCGCCCCGGCGGCCACGGCGTGACAGACAACCAGGCTGTGGTGGTGGTTTTCGGGAGTGTCAATGCCGACCTGCACGTCCACGTCGAACACATCCCGCGGTCGGGCCAGACCATTCTGGCCCGCCCGGGGGGCCGCAGCCCCGGCGGCAAAAGCGCCAACCAAGCTGTCGCTGCGGCCCGTTACGGCGCGCGCACCCACCTCCTGTGCGGCATCGGCGACGACCCCGACGGCACCATGCTGACCGCCGCGATCAACCAGACCGGTGTTCACCTGCACCCCCGAACCTCCTCGGAACCGTCGGGGCTGGCGATCGTGATGGTTAGCGCGGATGGCGACAACGCGATCATCGTGGTTCCCGGGTCCAACCACGCGTTGGCCGAACTCACCGAATCCGACCGGCTCGTCATCGACCGGGCCGATGTACTGCTGTGTCAGCTGGAAACACCGATCAGCGGGGTCGGCGCGGCCGCGGCCTACGCCCACGACAAGGGCATCCCGGTGATGCTCAACGCGGCCCCCGTCCAGCCGGTGCCGGATCACCTCCGCCGACACGTCGACGTGCTGATCGTCAACGAACACGAAGCAGTCGAATTGGCCCAGACCCTCATCGCGAGCCCCATGGACAACCTCGAGGCCGCCCTACATGTGCTGGCCGACGTGTATCCGACGATCGTCACCACCTGCGGACCAGCCGGCGCGATCTACACGCGGACGGGCCAGCCCGCCCTCACCACACCGGCGCCGATCGTCAATGCCGTCGACACGACCGGCGCCGGCGACACCTTCTGCGGTGTCCTGGCCGCCGGCGTCGCCGCCGGCGTCGCTGTCCAAGACGCAATCGCCACCGCGATCACCGCAGCATCACTGAGCGTTCAACAGCGCGGAGCCATGACCTCGATCCCCACCCGAGGCGAGATAGACGCCGCTCAACCCACAACATGAAAAGCGGCCTCCCATGCCCAACCGTCCCTTCCTGCTCGACTGCGACACCGGCATCGACGACGCCATGGCGATCATCTACTTGCTCGGCGAACCCGACATCGACCTGGTCGGCATCACCAACGTCTTCGGCAACGTCGATCCCGACCAGGCCGCAGCCAACACCCTCGCCCTCCTCGAACTGGCCGGTCGACCCGACATCCCCGTGGCCATCGGAGCCCACCACCCGCTCCACGGCCGATACGACGGCGGAGCACCACACGTCCACGGCCACAACGGCATCGGCGGAATCACCCTCCCCTCCCCCGCTGCGGAGCCTTCAACGGAAGCCGCTGCGCAAATGATCGTCCGGCTCGCCCACGAGCACCGCGGGCAGCTGCACATCGTCGCCACCGGACCACTCACCAACATCGCCCTCGCCCTGGCCCTGGACCCGGCGTTTCCCCACCACATCGCCAGTCTGACTATCATGGGCGGCGCGGCTGCCGTCCCCGGCAACGTCAGCCCGGTCGCCGAAGCGAACATAGGCAACGACCCCGAAGCGGCCGTGGCCGTCCTATCCGCCCACTGGCCGCACCTGACCCTGGTGCCGTTGGACGTCACGATGACCCAGCAGCTCACCGAAGCGGACCGCCAGGTGCTGCTGGCCTCTCCCCGGCCGGTGCCGCAAGCGATCGGCCGGATGCTCGACTTCTACTTCGACTTCTATGAAGGTCTGCTCGGTACCAGATCCTGCGCCTTGCACGACCCGCTCGCCGCCGCTATCGCGACCGGTCGGGCTGCAACGCAACTCGCGCCTCGCGTGCACATCGAAATCGATGCGACCCCGGGCCCAGGGCGCGGCCAGACCATCTGCGACCTGCGATGGCGGCACCTGGACTACCCCGAACAACGCGACGCCAACGCAAACCTGGTGCTCGAACTGGCCGGGCCGTTCGCGGCCGCCCTGATGGAACGGCTCCTGAACTCCTGAATCCGAGCTGTCGGCGCCGGGTTGTCACTGCTGGAACAGTGCGGTCCACGTCTGCGGGCCGATCAGGCCGTCGACCCGAAGGTTGTGGGCGCGTTGAAAGACGCGCGGGGCGCGGCTGCTGTGTACGGTCCGTAGAGCCCGTCGGCGGTGATGCCCGCGCCGTTGGCGATCAGTTGTTGTTGGGCCAGGGTCCTTGGAGATGCCGTACAGGGGGTCTCCTTAGTAGCGGAGCGAATCTGGTGCCTTCGGCTGGTGGTCCGGCCTGGTCAGGCAGCAGGTGACCTGAGGGGCCGGTGTCCCTGGCGGCTCAGCTCAGTTTCGACGTCGAAGGAGTAGGTGCCGTAGAAGTTGATGTGGTCGTGCTGCGCGGGGGTCAGGTGCGCGGCGGCTTCGTCGGTGACCGGGTAGCCGTCGGCACGCAAGGCATCGAGGGCGTCGCCGAGGTAGGTCGTGGTCCAGAGGATGGCGGCGTTGGTGACCAGGGTCAGGCAGAGGGCTTGATCGACTTGGTCGTCGAGGTGGCGACGACGGACGTGGCCTTGGTGGGCGAAGAACAGGTCGCGGCGCAGCGCGTGCAGGCTTTCGCCCTTGTTCAGTTGCCGCCGTACGCGCCTGCGGAGTTCTTCGTTGGCGACGTAGCGGCACAGGTAGATGGTGCGCACGAGCCGGCCGTACTCCTGCAAGGCTCGGGCCAGCGAGTTCTGGCGGCTGTTGGCGTGCAGTTTGGCGATGAGCAGGCTGGCTGTGGTGTGACCGAACTTCATCGAGCCGACGAGGCGGAGCAGGTCGTTCCAGTGATCGGCGATCAGCTGTGTTTGGATCGGTTGGGTGAGCAGCGCCCCGGCATGTGGGTAGCGGGCTCGCCAACCCGACCCGGCGCCGAGTCGGTAGAGCTGCAGGCGGCCGATGTCGCGGATACGCGGGGAGAACTGCAGTCCGGCGAGGGAGAAGATCCCGAACGTGGCCAGGGTCTGGCCCGCGGTGTCGGTGGTGTGCTCGGCGATCGGCAGGTCGGTCGGGTTGCCGAAGATCTCGTCCAGCACTGCGACGGCCTCACGCCAGGTGGTCGGGATGACCTTGGTGCCGTAGGTGGAGTGTTGATCGGAGACGTGGGTGTAGGTCGTGGTGCCCTCGTCGAGGAAGTAGCGCGACAGCGCCCGTGCGGTGAGGCTGCGGCCGCGCTGCGGGAACCGTTGCCCGTCCGAGGACGACAGGGTGCCGCCTCCCCACAGCCGAGTGAGCGGGTGCTGGTGGTGGGCGTTGACCAGGCGAGCGTTCGCTTCGCGCAGGGTGTCTTGGCGCAGGTACCAGTGCGAGGTCCAGGCAAGGGTGTCCTCGGAGATGCCCGAGGCGTCGGCCATCCCGGCGTAGCCGAGGTTGCAGGCGTACGCGAGCACGGAGGCGTAGAGGTTGCGCACCAGGTCGGGGTTTCGGGGCTGGGCGCCGCCGGCGTGGGTGAATGCCTCGGTGAATCGGGTGTCACGGTCGATCTCGATGAGCAGCGCCGGGAGGTGAATCTGCGGCAGCCGGGCGGCGACGGCGTGGGCGAGCCTGTCGGCCTCGGCGGGTACCTGCTCGGCGGGCAGCGGCGAGACGATCAGGTCTCCGTCCTCGTCCAGGCGCGCCAGTCCCTGCGTGTTCGGGTCGGCCAGGATTTGTTCCAGGTCGGTGACCGCGGCGTGCAACTCCGCCTCCAAGCGTTGCAGTTGCCGCTGAGGGTTGGCGTCGCTGCCGGTGACCGCGCAGAAGTCGTCGCGCTTCGCCGCCCAGGACTCGGCCGGGATGAGCAGCGTGGTCGGGTCGGTGTAGCGGCGTGAGCCGGGCACCCAGACGTCACCCGAGCGCAGCCGGGCCTGCACCCCGTACAGCACGCTGAGTTCCCAGTAGTGGCGATACGCCGCTCCGCGGGCCTGCCCGCGGGTGGTGTCCAGATAACCGCGCCAGCGGGCCGGTACGAACGAAGTCGCGGCCGCGCTGGTGGCCTCGTCCGGCACCATCGTGCGGCCGGAGCTGTTCAGTTGCCGCAGCACCTCGACGGCGGCCAGTAGCGCCGCCACGTCAGGGCTGGACGTGTTTCCCGTCAGCGGCAGCGCGGCGATGACCGGCGGGGTGAAGGTCCGCAGGTACTTGTATCGGGCTGCGAGCAGATCGAAATGGCCATGATCGCGCGGCACCCGTTCCTCGGTCGGTCGTCGCGCGGCCTGCAGCCGGGGCATGCCGATGCGAGCGCGGATCAGGCGCCCGACCTGGTCGTCGGCCACAGCGGGGTCTGCGAGGACGTCGAGCACTTCGTCGAGGAGCCGGCCACGTTCGATCTCGGTGCGCGCACGATCCACGACCCGCTGGGACAGTTCGTGACGCGCCCGCGAGTCCGCGCCGGCCAACGCTTGATCGAGCAGTTGCACCAGCTCGTCCAGGACTTCCACGTAGGTCTCGGCGAGTGTGGCGAGCAGGATCGGGTGCCGCCGGTCGACGTCGGCGCGTTGCAGCGCCTGATTGGTGGAGCGGCCCCCGGTCTCAGCCAGCATCCGTCGCCGGCCCGCAGGGAGGCCGGATAGGTCGAGGAGGTCAGCGCCATGCCCGCGGAGGAACTCCAGCTTGGCCAGCTCTGCCTTCAGCACCTCCGGCGTGGCTGCGGTAGCACCGCGGCGCAGCCACGCCAAGCGGGTCATGCCCAGCTCGGTGTCCACGTCGAGTAGCCCGTCCAACGCCGTCGGGCGTGGCGGCTCTAGAAGGGGTGCCAGCCGGTGGTAGGTCTCGGCCCGGGCGCTGTCACGAGCGGCGGCGACGCGGCGGGACAGCGTGTCTACCGACGGGCGAAAAACCCGCTCACTGCGCAGCCAGTCGCACGCGAGCCGCAGCAGCACGCCCGGCGCGTCGTGTTCCAACGCCCGGGCGAGCAGGAACTCGTCAAGCAGCTTGCGGTCCCCGGTGCCCGAGACTCGCCAACCGAGCCGGTCGAGCACCTGGGCGCGATGATCGCGCCGCGTGCGGCCTTCCCAACCTCCATAGGAGCTGAGCAGTTCTGTGCGCTCGCCGCCGCCGATGCCCAGACGGTCAGCGAGGCGGTCGACCGCCGCGGACGGACACAAGGTCAGCTCGTCCGGTATCCAACCCAGCCACGGCAGCGTGCACAGCTGGACGGCAGCGCCGATGCGGGTCTCATAGCGGTGGTTCGAGCCAAGCCAGCCAAGATCGTCGTCGGTCAGCGTGAAGAACGTGATCAGATCGTCGTCGTCGATCTCGCTCGGCCATCCGCTGAGTCGGGCGAGCTCGGCATCGGACAGAAATCGAACCGGCATGAGGCACGCTATCGGCGGCCGCCAACGCCGGACAAGACCACTGCCGCTGCCCGCAAGCGGATCCTCATGCGGCACTGCTACCGCATCAGTTAGGGCCCTGGAGTCTTGCTCGCAGCTTCGCGCTCGTGCGGTCGAGCGCGCTCGGGTCGTCGAGTGCACGGGCAGGCACAATCGCGCCTCTTGGATGCTGGCGACGGTATCCTCGGCGAGAGCGGTGGCTTGACTGCGGTCACGTCCGGATCCAGTCAGTGCGCCAGCTAGGACCGCTACCCCAGCGCGCGAAGTAACCCCGCACTTGGGCCTGGACTAGGTCGCGACCGTCGCTGAGCGCGAGGGCGTTCCGAGTGGAAGTACTGTTCAACCGCGTCAAAACATGGACGCGATCGCTTGCGTCGGCTCGTCTGTCCTCGAGCGGTGCAAAGACGTTTGTGGCGAACCACTGCTCAACATTGCCGGGTACAGCTGAGGTCATTTCCTGCTTCCCGCCAGGAAAGAAGTGGTACAGGCTGCCTTTCCCCAGGCCCGTCGCCGCAGTGATCATCGACAGGCTCGTGGCCCCGTAGCCGTGTTCGCGGAAGACCTCCGCGAGCGCGGGTAAAGTATCGACCCGCTCGGCAATCAGCCTCGCCACCGCCGCTACAGCCCGAGCGCGGTCAGACTGGGGTGGTCGTCGGGTCGCCGCCCGAGCGGCCAGTGAAATTTGCGCTCACCCTGCTCGATCGGCAGGTCATTGATGCTGGCGACACGCCGACACATCAGCCCGTGCTCGTCGAACTCCCAGTTCTCGTTGCCGTAGCTGCGGAACCAGCGGCCGCTGTCGTCATGCCACTCGTAGGCGAAGCGCACGGCGATGCGGTTCTCGCCATACGTCCAGAGCTCTTTGATCAGCCGGTAGTCCAGTTCACGGGCCCACTTACGATGCAGGAACTCAACGATCTGCGGCCGACCGGCGAGGAACTCGACCCGGTTGCGCCAGCGGCTGTCCTCGGTATACGCGCCGGCCACAAGCTCGGGATCCCGCGTGTTCCACGCGTCCTCGGCCTTGCGCGCCTTCTGCGCGGCAGTTTCGGCGGTGAATGGCGGCAGCGGTGGTCGGTTAGACACGGATATTCCCCTCCAGCCTTACCGGACGGTACAGGCTGATCCGATCGGTACACCAGCGACAGGCACACGACTCGAAGGCGGCCAGGCAACATGGGCCGCTGTCGGTACCGCTATCGGGCACGAAGCAGCCCTGTTCGATCATGGCAACCGAGGTAGCAGAAATGCTGTTGATTCGCCTTGACGACGCTGACCTCGTGATACAGACGCAGATTGGCTGCTGGACCCATTGTCGACAGGTATTTCATCGCGGCCCGGAAGATGGCCAGGTGGGTTGGGTGGGACTCCGCCCAGGTCTCGAGAGCCTGCAGGCTGCGCCACCAGCTCATCCCGAACGTCTTCTCCTGCAGGTGCCCGGAGTCGTCGACGACCTGCATGTAACGGTTGGCTATACACCCGATCGATAGGCCGTCGTCCCGCAGAAAGGCCATGCCGGCGCGGAGTGCGGGCTCGACGTCCTCGAGGTACATGCGCCGCTCGTCCCCCGCGGTCTCGGTCCACTCCTGTCCCGACCGGATCAGGCACAGGTTGTCCTGACCTGTGACGCGGACCAGGTTTCCGTCGGCGTGCGGCTCGGGGTGACCCCGCGGCTCGAGCGGGTCGACTTGAGCGAGCGGCAGACGATCGCGGGCCCCGCCCCAGTAGGTGTGTTCGCGGATCTCGCCGCTGAGCCCGTCGACGGCCGCAACCGAGACGCCCTCGACCCGGTCGTTGGAGAACAGCGTCTCGAATCGGTTGACGGTGGGCGCGATGATCTCGGTGAAGAAGCCGGCGTCGGGGCTGTAGCGCTCGACTGCGCTCCAGTCCGGCGCGTCGCCGAGCCAACGCCCGTGGGTCTCGGCATCCGTCCAGTAGAAGATGTTCACGACGGTGTCGTAGCCGGCCTCATCGGTATAGCGGGCCTGGTCGCGATAGGCCGGACCGTCCTTCGCCGCGGCAGCCGCATGCAACTCGGCGATGGCGTCGGCCGCGACCGCGGGCAGGTCGCCCCGGAACTGCACTCCGTAGTAGGCCATGACGACCTCGGTGATCGAGCTGTCGAAGCGTGCGCTGAACGATGGGTACGCAGGCTGGAAGTCTGCACCTTTGCGTGTCGGTCGGGTGCGGTCGAGGACGAGGTGATCGGCGATCGATGACTCCATCGCTAGTCAGCTCCCCACCACAGAGGCGTCGGCCGGGTCGTCGACGAACTCGGGCAGACTGGCGGCCAGGGCATCGTGCTCGTGAACGATCGTCGGGTTGGGCCGCAGGTTGACCTGGAGCCGGAAGATGTCCGGGCGTGAGTAGTGGCCAACCGGGTCCGCGGCCGACTTCGCGATGGCGATCAGCGAGAAGTCGAGGTCGGCGTAGAGGATGCCTTCCTCCGTCTCGGCCAGCGGCTCGGCGAGTGAGCTGCCTTCGGGTCCGTAGATCCTGGTGAACCCGCCGCCCTGCAACAACAGTTGCTTCTTCAGGTCGGTGTCGCAGAACAGGTCGTGCGCCGCCTGCCCGACGACGGCGCACGGGGCGAGCACGAATGTCTGGCCTTCCACCGCGTAAACGAGGCTGGCCGCGTTGTTCACCTCGGCGCCCAGTGCCCGCGCCGCTCCGCGATACACCGAGAAGCTCGGCCACGACCCGACATGGATCTGCTCGCCGAGGCTAAACATTGTGTACTTTGTCAGCGGCTGGAAGTGCTCCCAACAGTTCAAGGCCCCGATGCGCCCGAGCGCGGTGTCGTGCACCTGGAGATCGCTGCCGTCACCCTCACCGAACACACTCCGCTCGACGTGTGTGGGCTTGAGCTTGCGACGCACCGAGATGACCTCGCCGGTATCGTCGACAAAGGCTTGTGCCATGTAGAGGCTGCCGCCGCAGCGCTCACTCAACCCAAACACGACGTGGACGCCGTGCTCCCCCGCGGCCGCGGCGATCCGCCGCATCTCGGCACCATCGCGCGTCATCGAGTTCTCGCTGTAGCGCGGGACGAGCCGCATGCCCCACGCCGGCGCGTCGAGCCAGATCCACCACGGGTAGCCCGGCAAGAACGTCTCGGGAAAGGTGACTAGCTGCGCGCCGTTGGCGGCTGCCTCGCCGATCAGCGCGATCACCTGCTCGACGCCAGCGTCGAGATCGAGCCACTTCGGCTCGGCCTGTACAGCTGCGGCACGCACAACGTCTGCCATGATCAGTCCTCCAGGTGTCGTCGGGATCCGATGACGACAACTCTGGCACGGCACGGGCGACGTGCGACTGACAGATCGCGCCCGGCGACTAACTATTCGTGCCAGGCGAGTTCAGGATGCGGAACCCCGCGGGCGTAGAGCCGGTCAGCGCCCGGAAGGTCCGGTGGAACTGCACCTCGCCGGCGAAGCCGCAGTCGGCCGCGATAGCCCTCACTGGTGTCGTCGACGAATGCCGCAGCAGGCGCTGCGCCCGCTCCACCCGCATTCGGCGCAGCAGACCCATCACACCGTCAGCATCGCCGGCAAAGGCACGGAACAACGTGCGACTCGACACGTGCAACGCCGCAGCCACGGCGTCAGCGTCCAAGTGCGGGTCGGTCAGATGGCGCCGCAGGTGGCTGACCGCTTGCTCCCGGAGCAGCCGCAGACCACCGTCGGCCGCCCGACCTCCACTCGCATGCGACAGAGCCGATGCCAGCAGCAGGCGGGCCGCGTCGGCAAGATCCGCAACACCGGAAGGGTCGCTCTGCTGGGCGATCGTCAGCGAGCGGAAAAACTCCGCCACAGCACCCCCAGCCCCGTGCCGGCCCAACACCTGCGCCGTAGCCTCGTACGGCCTGCGCGTCCCAGCCACGGCCAATGCATCGTCCAAGGGCACCTGAACGACGATCTGCTCGAACGCGTCATCGAAGTGCAGCGTGTAGGGCCGCGTGGAGTCATAGAACGCCATCGATCCTGGCGTCAACGCGGCCGAACGGCCATCCTGGATGACCAGGCCACGACCAGCAGTCTGAATGCTTGCCAACAGGAACGCCTCGCTGCTGCGAGAGATCAACCCAGGCGTCCTACGCACCCGCTGAGCGCCGGCGCGGACCGTCGACACCTCGAGGCCGCCGAAGCGCGCATGATCGATCCGACCCACGAAGGACCGATCACCGACCGGCGCCGCCGCCAGCTGGACGAACGTGTCACAGATCAAGTCGCGCCAATACTCGAACGCGCGCGCCGACACGACCTCCGACGTCGAAAACGTGCTGAACTGAGCGATCACCCGTCCATGATGCAGCAGCCCACCAGAATCGACTTCACACGCATGACACGAATCCTCCTCCGCGGACGGCGTTGAACTGAGTCGGGTGCTCCGGCCCGGCGGGCGGCTGCTGCTCTCGGCGCATCAGAAATGGCTGCCCGGGGGGCTGCTTGCTTTGGCTGCCGCGGTCCAAGAGGCCAAGTTCGAGGACATCCGGACCTTGACATGGGAACCGCTCTGCCGAGGCGCTACCACGGCTGCGCAGCTCAGCGCACGTCGGCCGCGCTCCTGAACCCGGGCAGGGACGCCCTTGTGTCCCGTAGCCCGATCGGCTTGTGAGCCGGTCACCAGGGTTCCACGGGCAACTCGTCGCTGCCGGTGGTCAGTGCAGATTGCTGGTCCCAGCTGGGCTGGCAGCGCGTGACCCTAGGCTTGCCGCGTGGAACGCGCGCAGACCTACGTGGAGCGGGTACCGGTAGACCTTGGTCGGGC
>JAABUS010004637.1_pt1 | contig 19430 bp, 12 predicted proteins | sample 5560161 | NCBI WGS metagenome assembly JAABUS01 (sample SAMN10711885, study PRJNA513376) | rock metagenome | isolation source: Antarctica rocks | place: Antarctica: Victoria Land, Trio Nunatak nord | collected 2016-01-04 | reverse complement strand
GATAAATAGATAAATAAATAAATAAATAAATAAATAAATAAATAAATAAATAAATAAATAAATAAATAAATAAATAAATAAATAAATAAATAAATAAATAAATAAATAAATAAATAGATAAATAAATAAATAAATGGATAAATAAATAAATAAATATACTTTTAGTTTATTATCGTTTCTAATATTTAATTTTATTATTTATATAAAATTTACCCTTATCGCTCCCGTAATCTCTCTACGGAAATAACGACTTTATATATTAATAATTAATCTATAAATAATAGTACTATATAAATTTATAAGAATAAAATCTTTAAATCTTTCTATTTTTCATATAAATAAGAAATTATTATTATTATTATTATTATAAAAAATAATGAAAATATATAGAGATATTAAAATCTACTATATTAAAAGTAAATATTAAAATAAATCTATATTGTAAATATAATTATTATATTAACGAGTATTATAAAAAATAAAATAAAATAACCTTTAAGTTATTGAAATAATAATAATAATAATTAATATAAATTCTAATAAATTCTAAAAATAATCTTAAAATAAACTTCGAAATAAATAATTAAATAATTTGAGTAAAAAGTTAATAAAAATAAAATATATTATATTTATATATTTTTAATTCTTAAAAGATATTAATATTATAGTATATTTAACGAATATATAATTATATATATAATTAATAAATTTTATAACTTTATTATATATTCTTTACTTAGTTTTACCGCCCCCGTAATCTCCTTGCGGAGATGGCGACCCTCTAGTTTGGTTGTACGTGATTATTATGTCAGCCTTGGCTCGCTTAGCGGAGGGGGAAATGCGTCGTCAGATGATTGAGTGATTGGGGATAATGGGGATGAGGTGAGATTCGGTGCTTTTACCCACATAATCCTTGGTATACAAACAGGAAACAGTGCTGTAGTGCCTCGTGGAAGTAAGGTATTGTATTCGTGTGCTATCCTTTTTGGAGCATGTGAACCTTTACACGAGTCATTCCTATGTACAGCGATGTCCATTCATACAACAGTACTGTCTACATCCACAAATTACCTCCAGAAGTAGGTCTCCCTCACCCTCCTCCCAAGCCTCTGTTCACTCTTAGCCAGTCAAAATTTTCCCCTTTCGCTCTTCACTCAAACTTGCCCCTTTTATTCCCTGCTCTTGCAATGAAAACACCTACTGGCCTCAGTCGTAGTCTCCAGCTTCGGGCCCTTGCCTCTGAATTCATTGACACAGACATTATCCACATGGTGACTGAAACAGGGGCAGATCCATAGAATTCGAGGGTCTAAATCATGGCTAGATAGGTGTAGTGGTTTTACTGCTCTGCAATCATAGACAAGAAACATTCCGTGTCTTGCTCATGCCGTTTGGGAAGTGGAAAAGGAACGTCAGACGGGAGGCAACTATCTAACATATACGGGCATAAGCAGAGTCGACTAAGATTAGCTCACAATTTGGTTTAGAGCCAGCAGTAGTGTTCACTCCATGAGTGGAGTGTTTTGTGTGTGACAGCGCTTCATCCATTAGAGCTTCAACAACGAAGCAACAGAACTTTGAAGGGCGGTCCAGTGTTTATTGAAAGTAGTAATTCTCCCATAGCTTTCAAGCGGTTATATTGATTCGTGATCTTTCATCGAGTAACGTGAGTAAAGATTTCGAAAAGAGGCTTGGAGTAAGTCACAACATCAACAGATGTCCAAAGAGCTTCGAGGTAGCAGGCCTATCTAAAGAACTTATCTGTTGTGATTGCTGCGGAAGGATTCATGCGAGCTGATCAGTCGAGCCGATCTAGACTTGGGATCCTCTCCGATAGAAGAACAAGGCATTTCGGACAAACAAACCGGCGTGCACCTCGGTCCCACCGAGGATTGAAATGCAGCCTTCTGTCAGCCAGCTAATCGCACTTTCATTACCAGAAGCGAAGCCGATCATTCTTCAAAGCCAGTGGCCAAGAAAGAGGCCAAGGTTGAAAGTGACATCGCATTGCTTCCAACAATCACAAAGCAACACTCATGCTAGACTTTCCAATTATTCGTAATCATTCAAATGCGCAGGAACTAGTGAGAAACCAACGTTGGACTCTGATATTAGGAATTTGTTACAAAGCAAGCTGTGTGGCAAATAGACAAGCTCTACTACCCAAAAGAGCATGGTATAGAGATTAAATGCAAGCTTTCAGTGCGTCGTCCTTCCCCAATGCTTCTTCTTAGTAATTCTCCTTTCATATTGGCAGGGAATGAACAGCGAGACGGAGAGAGCAGTGGCTGAGTATGCGGAGGAGATACCAGTCAGCTTTTTGAGGTCTAAAGCTTGCTTTGAAGAATGAGAGTTTTGTTGTAAAGGTAACGTTAGTAAATCTCAAAAGATGATGTATGCAAAGCAAAGCAAATCGGAGTCGGAGTTTTATGTGGGTCCGAGCCCGCCAAGCAGTTCCCCAACGTTTGGCACTGACTGCCCCCAGCTTTTTTTCTTTTTCACTCCCATCCATACATTTGCCAATCAATAAATTCGACCATCCTCACGTCTTGTTCCCCACGCTCAAAGCATCCTCTAAGTTTGCGATGATTAATGTGGTGCGAGACAGCGTATCAGGAATCAATACCCGATCTCAGCTATGGCGTAGGAGACTGGACTGCTCCTTCTGGACTAATTTGACCCTCCTACTCGTCTAAGCGGAATTAAGAAGCTGACCCGAGCGATGTTATACTGCCAAGGGATCATGGAAAGCTCTTAAACCGATCCCGAAGGACAGGTACCACGCTCTCAATGCCCCAAGCAATCTACTTATGCCGTATTATGCGTCTTGAGCAAAAGGCTTAGGCTTATGCTTGCACTACTTGACTTTACTAATGACGCGCCGAGCTGACGGAATATTAAACATCCCCTACTTGCTACTTCACTTATCCAATTGATCTTTGCGAATGCTACTGCTCTGTCCCTTTTTAAAACGCTACTGCTTCTCTGTCACCCTTTCCTCTGGCCTTGCGTTGCACTAGTCGATCGTATCTTGCTGATGCATGGCGATTGCTGAATGCCGCTCGCTCAGTTGTTTTCCATCGCGCTTGCTCGACTAGGCACCACAAGCTTCAGATCATACCAGCTTCGTCGATACTTTAATTCTATGACCTAAGGGCCTTCTTACTTAGCCAGACTGCTTTCGACGTCTGCTATAACGATAGAAGTTCAACTAAACAGAACCACCAACGTGCAGCACTAATAGTATCCTCATCATGTATACATCGTCCAGTCCAGTCGAGGACAAGGAGGATCCCCTCCGCAAGCGGGTTGGTAAGGCCTGTGATCGTTGCAGGTTAAAGAAGTCAAAGGTGCCCCCATTCCTCACTCGATACCTCCTCGGACTGCAATTAACGAGGTAAATCTAGTGTGACGGGGAGCAAGCATGCAATCGATGCATCCTCGACGATGTAATGTGTTGCTATGGCGAGAGAAGGAAGCTACGTGATACGCAGTATCCCAGAGGGTGAGCACAATGCCTAGGCCTATGCCAAATGACCGTGACCTTTGAGTGTGCTCAGCTGATCATCTCAATTTAGGTACGTAGAAATGCTTCAGGGACAGCAGGGGAAGCTGGTCTCCGCCATACAAGAGCTATACAAACGGGCCATCGAGAAAAATGCCTGGGATGGCATGCCTTTACCGAACGGAGAGTATAAGTCGTGTCCTCTCACTCATGACATCCTCATGCAACTAGGGGTGATTAAGCCCAGATCGAAGTCGAAGGCGAGGGCCCAAGAAGATGACGACGAGGAAGAATTTGTCGAGGACACTGAGCTCCTTTTGCTAAGAGAGAAGGCGCGGGATAGAGTGGAGAAAACAGAAGAGGAAAGCAAGGAATTTCAGAGGCAAGTGAAAGATTATTGGAGAGCGGCGCAACAACAGAGTGCACGTGGTCAGCCACCTACACCACCTTCGGCGAACCCGTCAGACTTGAGTTGCGGTCCGAGTCCTATGCTAGGATATTTTCCTCCGCGCCAACAATTTAAAACAGAACAGAGTCCTGCTCGGAGTCCCGCAGTTGGTATCTTTTCGCAGCAGCAACTTGACGACATAGCACAACACCGAATGCCTGCTGGGTCGGTTACCCCTGACTTCAATGAAGACCTCGAACCGGACCCGATCTATCAAATGCAAATGATGCTGCATGAGCAGCCACAAATGATGCACGAACAATCACCAATGATGCACCAACAATCACAGACGGTACGCCAACAATCTCATATATTGCCATCATTGATGCACCATACGCCACCAACAACGCACCAGGCACCATCAGCCGACGTGAGGGCTCAGATAGGACGAGCCCAACAACAACGGGAAGCCCAAGAGGAGATTGCCCGGGTCTCTATCGCCATGCGAAATAACAACACGGCCTACTTGGGACAGGTGAACCACACGTCGTTACAATACATCATGAGCTCGATGTATACCCCTTCTCTACCAACTACAATGAGCGGATCAGATCTAGATCCTTCGTGGTCGCCTGCTATGAACGACCTTTACGGATTGAGCATGAACGCTATCAGCCCATACGCGAATCAACAATGAGTGCAGCGTCATGACTCGTTTCTTTGCTCTGGGGCGTTCATCATTCCTGCATTAGAAGGAGTACGCGAGAGATTGACTTTGAAGGCGTCAGGAGGCTGGCACTGGGGGGTTGTTGATTAGATTCAGACTTGCTGTACATACGCGCACGCACTTACATACTTACTTCTCAACAAATGATACACTTTGAAAATACTTCCAGAAAAGTTTGACATGGAAATTCTCTGCTCCGCCTCAGCCTCGTCGAAAGGTACACAATGCATAATAATCTTCACGCCAAGAGATCGGGAGACTCCTATCAATCGAGCTCCATATTTTCCCCAGACTTGACTTTTCCCTAGCCCACAAGACTAACCTCGATTACGAAGGACACACAAAGGTGCTCAAAGCTTGAAGAGAAGAGGTTGCGTCAGTCATGGCATTCACAATTCGATCAGATCTACGCGTACTAAAGCGGCTACGTAAGGAATCTCCACACACTTTCCCCCGCTAGCTAGGGTATGACATCTGCATGAAGACGCTATGCCTCTTGTGCATCGTCGACCTCGACTACCACCGAAGTCGATTGAATATTTTCCCATCGCATAAACACTCTACCCCACCATCACCCCCCCAACCTCTACATCACCATGTCCATCCCCTCCCCCTCCCAATTACCAGAATCAGCATTCACATTCCTCTCGCACGGCGCCACCATCCAAGAATTCCGCGTCGGCGGTCAAAACATCGTACTAGGGTTTCCGGAAGCGAAGTTCTACAAGACACACAATGCGCCCTATTTCGGGGAGACGATTGGGCGGACTACGAATCGGGTTAAAGATGCGAGGATAGAGGGGCTTAATGGGAGGAGCTATGAGTTGTTCAAAAATGATGGGAGGAATTGTTTGCACGGTGGTGAATATGGCTGGGGGAAGAAGGAGTTTGAGGGACCGCGGCCAGTGAATAGGGATGGGAAGGAGGGGGTAATGTTTAAGTATTTGAGTCGGGATGGGGACGAGGGGTATCCGGGGACGGTGGAGGTGAGGGTGTGGTATACGGCGGGCCATGAGGAGGGGAAGACGGTGTTGGATGTGGAGTATGAGGTGCAATTTGTGGGGGCGCCGGGAGAGGAGGTTGAGGAGACGGTTGTGGGGGTTACGAATCACAGGTTCGTCATCTTTTTCTCTTCCATCTTGCCTTACAGTGGAAGCGATACTGATGGTGCCTTCTATGTGGCAGCTACTTCAATCTCAACCCCTCGTCCCCCACCATCACCGGTACTAAAGTTATACTTGGCACAGACCAATACCTCGTCTTGAATTCGAAATCGATCCCTACAGGCGAGATAACAACACACCCCTCCGTCCCCGCTCCTAATACCACATTCACCCTCGGCGAAACCTCTCCTTCCTTCGACGACTGCATGGTCCTTTCCCCTCCTTCTTCCACCTCAATCTCAATCCCCCTCGACACCCGGCCGCAACCCCTCCGGCATCTCGTTACGCTCTCACATCCCGATACGGGTCTACATCTTGAGATCGAGAGTACGGAGCCTGCGTTCCAGTTTTATACAGGTACGTACTTTTCGGAGGATTCATTTCCTACTCGCTGCTGCTATTGGAGTCGCAAAAACGAATGCCATAATCCGCCTGCTCATGCGCATTCTCCCCCACCATGTTCGACGACGTAGAACGTACCTTCATGAAGCAATATTTGCTAACCTCTGAAACTGCGTAGGCGAGCATATCGACGTCCCCGAGCTTGAGACGAGTAGCGGACACAGGATACTAGCGAAGGGGCCAAGAGCTGGCATTGCAGTCGAACCGAGTAGGTATGTTGATGCGCAGAGGAAGGAGTGGAGAGGACAGTGTTTATTGAAGAGAGGGGAGGTGTGGGGGGCGAGGAGTAGGTATAGAGCTTGGAAGGTGGGTGGGTAGAGGTGGGGAGATGAGCAGGCTTCACGATGTGATGACTTGGGATGATGCATTGGGTTGGATGAATCTAGCTTTGAGATGTAGGTGATTGTATATATGAACGGCACGAGATGTACAAACAGCGAGAACATTTATAGATATTTACTCTGTACCAACTCTCCAACTCGACCCTAGCAGGTAGGGAAATGGCATGATTTACATCAATGTCAGAATGGCAACAGATGCAAGGCCCACGTAGAGATGATCGCGCACCATACCAATTTGAAAAATCTCCTTTGGAAAGTACTGTATAGGAAGAAATCATACAATATCCAGACCCTTCGTCTAACAGATGAGAGTACACCGATTAGAGAAACCTCACACCTGCGCCATGTCCCAAACATAGTCTTACAAATACTAACCATTCGAAAGTCAACGTCGCAGGTAGTAGCTCACAACTCCTCGATTGACGCCCCCATATATACCTGCACCAAAGACAGTATGCTTACAAAGTTGGCACGAAGCATTAGAGCAATCTTTGCAGACCTTCCAGGGGTTTAGATCAGTCGATATGTAGATGGCGTGGACATTTAATCAAGGAATCAATCCTTCGAAAATTAATTCTTGAGCTTTCATGAAAGAGCGAGTAGATTACCGATTTAGTATCAGTTCGTGCGTTATGATCACGGGCTGCAGGGTGATGTAGGAGTGATACTAAGCTCTTTTATGGATCAGCGCTGAATGTCGCGATATTCTAGAGGGAACTTTTTCTTTTTTGATTAAAGGAGGTAAGTGGTATTCAATCAATCGATATATATCTATGACTGTACCTCTCGAGATGTAGGCGCTCACCCCTGGAATAACAATTGCTGTAAGAAAAATACCGAGACGACCAATCGCAGAAAACTATTTTGTTGTCATGGATACTTCCGCCTTCTGCTACTGGGACATTCAATCGATATAAATCCTTATTGCGCATTGAGTGTACCTCTCAAGACTTGAGCGCTCACCATGGGAGTAGAATTCGATCAATCGCATCTGAGGACCCCAAAGGCTTTATTTCCTGAGGACACTACCGAGACAACCAACCGCAGCTGTTGAACGGGTGTCATGGCCAATTCTCCCTTCTGCCTCGTGTTATGAATTTTTTGTGTATTAACGACCTCTATTTGTAGGTGAGAGAGAAGAGCTGGCAGTGTAGGATCATTACTCGGAATCGAATTTCAGTCTTGGACGTGCTGCATTATGCTGACGTGATTGCAGCCATGATGAGGTGCATGGTAAGGATCCGTTCGTGTCCATGAATGCTGGTAGGATTATACTCAGCCATACTGAGTCCAAGTCAGCGCTTTCACCCTTGCTTGTTATAGGTAAATCCTTCACGAAAATCCGACGAACCAACGACCTGGCTCAAAGTCTTGGCATGCGGTTTTGGCGCTGGATGCGCAGCCCAACAAAGATTGTCTGGTTCTGAAACTCTAGACTCGCTGACCGAAGACAGATATATCGTCTTGCGCCAATGACGATCAAGCTTAATAATCTAGCCACATGTTGGAACAAAACGACTGGTGGATGAGATTCTCCCAGGATGATGGAATATGAGGATGGGATTGAGGATGGGATTAGAGAGGGGCGGAGTTCTTACGCATGAAACCACCAACAGGATCAGTGTGATCGTCTGCTATCATACACGAAGCGTGGAAGCCTGACCGTGGAGTCTGGACATTGACAACGATAAAGCTCACGGAGACTTTGTCCAAGCACATTGACACGCCGGCCTGGACAAAGCCGACAAGGCCTTGCGCATGCGCTTCTCCTGACACTCGAGACTGACGTGTCGCAATATCCGTCCCAGCAATTTGTTTGATGCTATTTTGTCTCAGCTTTGCCGCTGCTACAATGCAGGCCTGGAGGAATCTTAGTTCTACAGGGTATCTCGACCCGTGCCTCTTCGCAAGCCTGTCCGAAACTCATCATGCACTGTGGGGCGCCTCGCCAGCCTAACTTCCTCTATGGTAAGTGCTACATATATGTATTATTGTTGGAAGTGCGGTATACGTGAAACGCCTCCTAAACTGCGCCTCTTCCCACTGCCATCATGGTCCTGGTGTGACCCAACGTCAGCTTGGTCATTTTCTAGTAGAATTATACCTTGGCCATGTATCCTTTGCAGCCTCACTTCTTTTTGCGTTGCTTTTGACCCTATCAAAGACTGTCTTTTCATTTGTACGCTGTGGCTTGATTTTTCTTTGGTTATGCGATTTACCTTCAAGCCCGAACCCATTCCAGTGGAGCACCCCTCAACAGAATGTCAACCTTTAAAGACATAGAGAAGAATCGTTGCTTCGCATCTGGCAGGACAGGTACAATATTCGGCAGCATGCGCTCTATACAGAGCGTCGTCATCTTCGGCTGCATACTCTTCCTCACTCTTAGTCTGTACCCACTGCATCACGCACGGAAATCGGGCAACAGCGTCGTCGACCACTACAAAGATGCCTTCTCGAAGATACCTGCCTTCAAGGCAAAGAAACCCAAGGAAGCAAGACGGCTGTACGCAGCTGAATTGATGCAACGTCCTCTCGCTACAGATCTCACTCAATTACCCAAGATCTTCCATCAGAGCTGGATGAACAGCACGCTGCCGGCCAAGTTCGAGGAGTGGAGCCATTCCTGCCGCAAGCAGCACCCCGATTGGGAATGGATTCTGTGGACAGACGAGGACAATCTGAAACTCGTTGAACGATTCGCACCTTGGTTCATGAATGCCTATGAGAATCTTGGAGGGGAGATCTTCCGTGCCGACACAGCACGTAACATCTATATGCATGTCTTCGGAGGGTGAGTCGAGGATTCATACCCAAATTGAGAGACACAACTGATCTCGTTTGCTTAGTATATATGCCGATCTGGACACCGAGTGCCTGCGCCCTTACGATACCATGTTCGCCAAGTACAACATCTCTACTGTCTCCCACATTGAAGCTACCACAGCAAAATTGAAACCCATCGAGGAGGACAAGAGTGCCTACAAGGAGTCCAAAACAGCCGAGGAGGCAATTGAGAAGGCAACCGACAAGAGCAATCTCTTGCCCAATAAGCCAGCCTACGCAAAAGACGAAAGAAAGGTATTCCTCGGCCGCATGGGCACAGACGACGATTTCGACCAATCGCTACCCAACGCTTGGATGGCCTCGACACCAGGACATCCATTCTGGGTCCTTCCTCTCGAGTCTTGCGCAGACCATATAAGCAGTGGGTTGTCTCCCGAAGGGTTGACTGGCCCAGGAGCACTTTTCAATGGAGTCAAAGAATTCAAGGATGAATACGATAACGGCAAAGGAAAGAAGCTGGACGAATATTACGCCAAGTCTGGATGGCGGCACCTCTACAAAATTCCGACGGAGAAGGAGGTGGCCTTACCACCACAGTCTATCGAAGTTCTTCCATTCTTCGAAATCTATCCCTACTCTTGGCACCGAGATGGCCAGATGTACAGAGAGGTATGCTGGGTTTCAGAGCCTACGTTCAACGCCAAAAAGTGCAAACTGCTACTTGGATTGGAGCACTGGGGAAGTCACAGTATCACCTACTGGAGCCACTCATGGAGTGACTCCGGCCACTGGGATTCACACATGGACGCTATCAACAAGCCAAACATGAAGAATCCTGGTGACCAAAACAAAGACGAAGGTGATGCTACGTCCGAGAACAAGAAGCTGGAAGAGGAAAAGGAAAGGCAGGAGCATGCAAAGGAGCATGGAGCTCGATGAGAGGTCCATTGATTCGCCGTCAAGAGGTGGGCGGAGGAGGAGGAGCTTGGGCGAGCCTGAGCCAGCATCCTACAGGAGGAGGAGGAGTGTAAAAGCTCCTGGCGACTACCGCGGCTCAACAGCGAAGCCTTGAGACACCAGCGTGTCTCACTGGCATCCCAAAATTCCTTTGGATTTTTTTGCACTACATGCGCCATTCCGGCCGAAATGACAGGGCGGTTACCCTCGGTCCACGAGGGTTTCGATATCTTTTGGAGTATCTCATCCATTTCTTAGGGTAGACCGACGGTTTAAGCGAGGATAAATAGTAGCTTGGCGGCTCTAAACCTTAAGCGGTATAGTATAAATTTTAGCGCGCCCCGAAACCTTAAAGCTAAAACTCTATAAATTTACTACTTTCCTTACTTTCTTCTTATTAATTATATACTACTTTTAACCCCCCCCCTTTTAGCCGCTCTATAAATTCCCGGTTATTTCGTAAATCTTTAAATATATACTTATTTTTAAAGTATAATACTTTATCTTTAATAATCTATATCTCTATATTAATATACTAGCGAATCTAGGGTAACCCGTAAATAAATTCTTATTATTTTCGTAATTTCGTATTTAAATTTACGTTTTTATCGTAGAATTTATTTAATAATTATATATATTACGCGCTAAAATATAAACTCGAAACCTACTAGCGATAATTTATCCGAAGAAGATAAATTTCGGTAATTTCGTAGATTTAATAATTAATTTATAATATTAATATAGATTTAACTCTAAATTCTAGAAGATTAAAAAGAAACCGCCGAGATATTATAACTATACCCGTAGTTATAAAGTACGTTTTTATCGACGATTATTTACTAAATCCGCGAAAATAATAAAAATTTAATCGATATTTAATAGTTTTAATAAATATCTAATTAGCCTAGATAAAGAAAACCCTTTTTTATATAATTATAAATATAAAGTAATATCTTCGATATTAATATATATTCTTAATTTAATCTACGTTTTTTTCGTAAATCTAGCGGGTTATAATCGAATTATTCTTCGCGTTTAAGACTAGATTTTTTAAACGTAAAAAGACGGTATACTCGATTTTATTATAGATATTTAAAAGATATTTATTTTTATCGAGGATCTACGTAGGTCTTAATACTATTAGTTTTAATAATTATTTATATAATATAATACCTAAGGCCGCTAGCGCAGAGTTAGTAGTTTAATAATAATATAAAAGACGTAAAGTAGTTACGGGGTTTAGTATTAAGTAGTTTTTAAATCCTAGATTTAATAATAGAACTAATCTCTAAAGATTCTAATAAAACGGGGGAATATTAACTCGATATAGGATTATTAAGAGTTAGAACCCCGCGATATTAAGGCTAGAACCCCGTATCGATAAATAATAATATTATAAAAGTAGCGGAGCGTAGGTATATATAATATACTAACGCCTTTAGCGAGGCGTAGGTGTATATAATATACTACTATTTTATAATTACCTCCCCTCTTAGGCCCTAGTCCCTAGGTACCCAAATATTTTAGTTAAGAAATATTTATTAAAAAATCTTTAAACCCCCTAAAAGAAATAAGGGAAAAGAGTTATTTAGTATAATAATATTACTATATAGTAACCTAAATATAAGGTTATATACCTAATCCTTTAATACCTATAATATTAATTACGGAATAATATTTAATTAATTAGTCGAAGTTTATTAAAAATCTTTAAACCCCCTAAGGGAATAAGGAAAAAGAATCTTCTAATTTATATTATCGGTCCTATAACGTTAATATATAGTACTAGTTATAGAGCGATACGAAATTATTTCCTATAGTATTATTATATAATATTAGTAATGGAAGAGTAATACTATTAAACTACCTCTATTATATAATAGTATTAGTAGTAAATAAATAATATATTCATAAAGTTATCCCTATAGTATTAATATATAATAATAGTAGTTAATTAAATATTGTTTCTTTCGTCCCTATAGTACTATTATATATAATAGTAACGGAGCGAAATAATATACACTGTCGTTCCTATAACGCTTATAGTACTTATAGTAAATATAGTATATTAGATTATTCCTATAGTACTCATAGTACTAGTAACGGAATAACGGTAGCTACTCTTATTATATACTCTTATTATACTATAAAAATACTAGTAGTAAAATACTATATATAAACGGTATAGTCTTAATATTATACCGGGAGATTAGTAATAATATAACTATTATAGTAACGATTATATTTATTAATAAACGCGAGGTAGCGGAGCGGAGGTATATATCGACGTATAATAACGATAAGGTATTTAGCGCGACGGTTTATTATTAAAATAAACTCGCTCGCCTATTTACTTTCTCTCTTCGTAACTCCTTTAATCTTTCTCGTATATTATTACTCTAGCTCTATAATAGTATTCTAGTATTATAACTAATATATAGATAATACTCTCGTTATATATAGTTTCCTTCTAAATCTATAAATAGCTCCTACTCACCGATAGTATTAATTTATTTATATTAATATAGTTTAGTTATAAATATACTAGTAAATATAACTAGTCCGTTATTAGCGCGACTACGTAATATTAACTATAGTAATAGTTTATTACACTTTGTAACTTCTTTACCGGGTCTACTTCTACTAATTTAATAATAATTATATTCGAGGTATATCCCCTCTTTATATACTTTATTATATTAATTACTACGGAATCGACTATTATATAAAGATAAGTTATGACCGTAAACTCTAAAACGGTATATATTAATAATAATAAATCTCTAAGTCTTTTCGAAGGAAGGTAAAGAAGTTTATATATTAATATATTTATATCGGTAATAAAACTCTTAAAGAAGAATATAAACGTAAATTAATAAATAAAGAAATTATTTAGTAGTATAAAGTATATAGTAAAACGATAGTAATTAGTAGGTAAACCCCTATTATAATCGTTAATTTATAGAATTAATTAACGGCGGCGAACTAGTATATTAAGAAATTAGAGGTAATAAATAAAATTCTCGAAAAAAAGACCGAGAGTTTCCGTTAATATAAACGGGACCTAGAGAGTCCCGAGGAAGATAATATCTTTAAGGACTATATTAGGGAGACTATATCTTCTTTTAATAATTCCGATAGTGACTAAATCTTTCGTATAATATAGTAATAATATCGAATTCTTTTTTTTCTTAAATCGGCGCTAGCTAAACTCACTTAGATATACTATTTAATAATATATTCTAGGTATCTATATAGACTATAATTAAAGTAAAAGTATTTTTATAAATACGATATCTTATCGTTATCGTATATAAATAGTTTAATAGTAAATTAAATTTAGTTATACTCTAAAACTATATAATAAAGTTATAAATATAAAGGAGAATATTCGTTATATAAATATTAATATAAAAGTAGTAATACTCGCTTTTAATATCGGCTCCGTTTACTCCGCCTTATTATCTTATACGACTAGGTAACCTCTTTAGTTATATTTATATATTTACGTTTATTACCCGTTTACTCGAAGGCTTTAATTAATTTACTAGTACTAGTAAATTCTTTATCTAATAGTTATTAATTATATTCTTCGCCTTAACTAGTTTATTTAACTTTATACTAGATATCTTCTTTATTCTTAACTTTATTAATTACCTCTTCTATCTTTTATAGTTTATTATTATTAATAAATTCGGGGGCTTATATAAAAGATTCCGCCGTATTAACGTAATCGCGAAGATAATATAACTTAAGTAACGATATATAAAAGGTATTATAAATTTTATATATAGAAGGTAGTAGTAGGCGGTAAATTTATACTTTTATTTTATTAATAATCCTAAAGGGCCCTATAAACTTATAGGATAATTTCTTATTTAGGCGCTTTTACTTTAAGTTCTTTATTATTAATATAATTAAATCGCTAACTTTATAACTTTATAATTTATACGTTTTATTATACTATTTAACTTAGTACTCGGTAGCGCTTTAAAGATACTCTATAACTTTATTCTTTAGAGTTTATAATTATTATACCCTATTATTTATAGTTAGTATTCTTCCTTCTCTAGAGTCGTCCTTAACCTCCTAGCGGATTTTAAGATAGTAACCGTATATACGAAAAAACGACGTCGTTCCTATAACGGTACTTTAATTATTATTTATTAAGAATTTTATTATAAATAGTAATCTAACTTAATTAGTTTATTTATTATTAGTAAATATACGTAAATAGTACCCTAGTATCTAATTTTGGCGCTTTATCTACCTATCCGTTTAAAGGTAAAAGATAGTATTTAAATATTATTTAATTTTCGAATAAAAATATATAATTAACTAGAAAGCGCTCGTAAAAATAGAGCCTCTATCGCTAACGATATCATTAGGTATATTATAATAGTAAATAATTTTAAAATAGAATACTTCCGCTAGTTAAACGATATCGATTTTAATAATTATAAATATATATTTAATTATTTTAGTAAATCGATTTATAATAATAAAAATAATATTATAAACGGTACCCCTATATTTACTAGGCGATAAATTAGTTATAAAGTTTATAGAAATCTCCTTCTAAGGCTAAATAGTAATAGGAAGCGAATTTAATTCATTATATAAATAATATCGCGGCGCCTTCGTCCGTTAATATATATCGTAAATTTTAATATAGTTCGTAATTTACTTTAAACTACCCTCCTAGAAGAATTTTCGAGTAAATAATTTATACGACTTTATAGCGCTAAAGTAACCTATTAAAGAATTATTATAATACTTTTTTATAAACTCTTCTCTTAGAGCTTTATCCTTTAATATATAAAGGCGACTATTATATCTTAATAGTCCTTTAAAGTTTATAACCTATACTTTATTCTTTATACGACGGCGGTTCTTTAATATATTCGCTCTAGTTCGAAAAGAGCTCACCTAATTATTATAAATTTATAATTCCCGAATTAATATTTTAATAAACTTTTTAAGATTATTATATATAGTTTTAAATACTATTATAATATCCTATTTTAGAATTACTACTCTTAACTCTATAATTTAAAAAGTAGGGGTTATAACTACCTTTACTTCTTTATTTCCTTCCGATAATTAACCGTTAGTCTAAAGAGTAAGTTTATTCTAAAGCGTTAGTAATAATTTAATATTTAACGACGATACTCCCTTATAATTAAGGCGCCGCGACGGTATATTAATAAAATTTAATTTTCTAGCCCGATAAAAGATTTTAAAGTTATAAGTAATTAATTTAAATACTTAACGAGCTTATTTAAAATTTAACTCCTTTTATTTCATAAAACTCTTTAAGTTATTATAATTAATCTAGATTTTAATATAATAGGGGCTACTTTCTAAATAGTATCGCTATTATTTTATTACTACTACGATAACGAGTAATTCTTAATTATAAGTTTTATAATTCTATTTTAGGGGATTTAATTTCCGTAACTAGAATATTATAGAGTATTAATAATTATCTTTATCCTACTATAATAGTATAGAGTTAAGGTTAAAGTTAGAAGTATCCGTCTCTATACGTAATTACTTAATTAGATCGTAATAGTATAGAAAAGGCGCGTTTACGAATATATTTTATAAGATTTAAAATACTTCCGTAGCGCCGTTTATTTATTCTAACGGATTTATTTTCTTATTTATTTTACTACCCTTAAATAGGCTAGTAAACGGCGTAGTTATATTAGAATAATTATAGATAAACCGTTTATAGAAGTTAACGAAGCCTAAAAAGACTTATACCTCCCGATATATTTTCGGTTAAGGTTATTCCTTAATAGTTTTAATATATTCTAGGTCTATAACTACCTTATTAATAAATATAATAAAACTTAAAAACTCGACTATTTCGGTACGAAATTAATACTTCTTAAGGTTAATAAATAACTAGAATTAATATAATCGTTTAAATATTTATTTAATATACCGTTAATATTCCGCCGGATTAGTACTATAAATTAGGATATTATCTAAATATACTACGCATATTATATTTATTATATTTATAAATATATAGTTAATATAAACTTAAAACGTCGCCGGTATATTAACGAGCCTAAAAGGTATAATTAAATATTCGAAATAACTATAACGAGTTCGGAAAATAATTTTTTATTTATCGTTTTTCTTAATTTAAATCCTATAATAAGTATCCTTAAGGTCTAATTTCGTAAAGATTTTAAAACCGTATAAACGGTTTAATATCTCGGTAATTAAGAGTAACGGGTATTGATTCTTAATAATTATTATATTTAATCCCCGGTAATTAACGTAAAGACGTAATTTATTATTCTTTTTAAATATAAAAAGAATAGGTATTTTAATTAAAGAGATTAAATAACGGATCTAGCCTTTATAAAATAAAGACTCTAAATAACGCCGTAGCTCTAATAACTCGGTTTAAGATAAATTATAAAGGGGCCTATAAGGCGGTTCCTTATTAATCTTTATTTTAATAATATAATCTCTTTATTTAAAAGTAGGTAGAGTACTCGCTTTCTCGTTAAAAAAAATATTATAAAACCCTATAAGTTCCTTAGGAACCTCTAGGTTAGGAAGTTCTTCCTATTCGCCTCGCGTTACTATAATATATACGACCGCGAATATATTCGGTTTATTTTTAAAATTATTAATGAATTTAGCCGGTTCCTTAATTTATAAATTACTAAAATTAATTTTAAACCGTTATTAGTCCGCTTTAAAATTAATTAATATCTTTAATTAATATAATTTAGGTATACCTAGAATAACGTTTAAATCTTTAAAGTCTATAATATAGAATAAAGTATTATACTTACACCTTTAACCCTAATTATCGACTATTTAATAATTTAATTAATACGCGTTATAGTAATATATACTTTATTTATTAATTACTTTAGCTAGCGGTAAAGTAGTATTATAAAGTTCTAAATTATTTTTAACGACGAACTACTATAAAATTAAATTAATCTACGCTTTAGAGTTAATTAAGGTAATAAGTTACTTAACTTTATTTTAAAGAATAATCTAATCTTTAGAAAAAATAAAAAGATATATCTTTATTAATTTTTTTTCTTACTTTTCTTCCGAGGCGTAAATTAGGTTTAATCGTTTTTTATTAATACCGCGCCGACGTTTATAACTAATTTATTTATATCGGGATATTTAGGCTTAATATAGCCTTCTACTCTATAATAATAATAGATAATTTTATCGTACGAAGAATTAGTAGTATTAGTTTTATATTTATTACCCTTCTCTTTTAAATACGCCTATTTAGCGTTATCGCCGGTATTAGATTTAATGATTCGGTTTATTATAAATTTTCCTTTATTAGGGTTCTTTAATTAAGAACCCGAATTAAAATTAAAATTATTTATTAACCGTATATACTCTAGATTCTTTTCTTATATAATAACCTAGGTAAGAATTTCTTCCTTTTAAATAAATATATTACCGGTACTAAGAATCTTATTTTTAAATTTAGACTTAAATTTAACTAAGAAGAAATTTACTTTATACTCCTCCGAAAACGGGGGTAACTAGGTCTTTATTTCTTTAAAATAAATCTTAAATAACGATACCTTTTAATAAAACTATTATTTAATTTCCTCCTACTTTTTATAAACGAGGAGACGGCGGTTAACTAGATCCGTTATTAAATTAAGAAGAAACTTTTTAAAAAAACTAAATATAATACTAGTTAAACTATATAAATTATAATATTTATATTACTACGTTAAAGGGTTACTTTCTAACGAGTTTATATAATATACGATCCTTAAATAATCGGTAGTAAAATACTTAAGACTAATTAAAAATTTAATATTTACGTCGCGGAATTAATATAAATATTTACCTTCGCTCGTACCTTTATAAGAATATATTTTATTAAGGCGCAGCGTTTTCGCCCTAATAAAGATATCTCTATTAAGTATAATTAAATTTATTATTATTCCTCCAATAGGTATAATAATTAGGGGACCTCTACTATAAATAATAAATTCTATTAATACTCCGCTAGCGGGCGTAGAAATAATAGGATTACGTAATTCTTAATTTTAAATTTATAATACCTCTAACTCTTATTATTATTTAAGGCGGTAGTTTTCTTTTTTAATAATTTTAAGTTATACGTCTAAGGTCTCTTCGGGGGTAGTAATACCTTCGAATTTATTATCGTTTTTACGGCGGGGGTCGTCGGAGGGGGCTTAATTAATATTATCGTCGTTAAATTCTTTTAAACGTCCCGAGGTTAAACTCGATATTATAATAATAATAGGCCTTTTCTTTAGAAAGATTTAAAAGATTAAAATTATAATACCTAAGGCCGCTAGCGTAGAGCTAGCGGCTTAATAATAATATAAAAAATATAAAGTAGTTACGGGGTTTAATATTAAATAATTTTTAAATCCTAGATTTAATAATAAAACTAATCTTTAAAGATTCTAATAAAACGGGGGAATATTAACTCGATATAAAATTACTAAAAATTAAAACCCCGCGATATTAAGGCTAGAACCCCGTATCGATAAATAATAATATTATAAAGATAGCGGAGCGTAGGTATATATAATATACTAGCGCCTTTAACGAGGCGTAGGCGTATATAACGTACTATTATTTTATATATAATATATTTAAAGTTTTTAAATTCTACTTTAAGGGTAAGTTTTTAATTTTTATATTAATTTAGTTATTAATATTCGATTTTTTCGTAGAATAAATTTTTAATAAAATAATCCGTTATCGCGTTTATATAAATACCGCGACTTTAATCGCCGATAAACTCGAAGGTAAAACTAATATTAACGATAAAAACGAAGATAATAAAAAGAATTAAATATTATTTACTTAAATATTTATTTAAAATAAATATTATAACTAAAATATTTATTAATAATAAGTATATTAAGCGAGATATTTAATACTTTAGTATCTAAATATAGTTATTTCTAGTTAATAAAAGAATTAACTAAATTATTTTTAATATCCTTATATATAGTATTAATTAATATATATAATAATCTTATATAATGTATATATATAATATCTATATATATATCTTATATAAGTTAATTTTATATAATTAAATATTAATCAATAATCTTCTTTTTATATAAAATCTTTATATATTAATAATTATAATTTA
>JAABUS010004635.1_pt1 | contig 19436 bp, 18 predicted proteins | sample 5560161 | NCBI WGS metagenome assembly JAABUS01 (sample SAMN10711885, study PRJNA513376) | rock metagenome | isolation source: Antarctica rocks | place: Antarctica: Victoria Land, Trio Nunatak nord | collected 2016-01-04 | reverse complement strand
GCTCCTGCCCACTTCTCAAGCACCGCACGATCCTCGCCCACGACCTCGATCCGCTTCGCATGCGCCGCCATCGCCGCCTCCATCGTCACCACACCCGGACGAGAAGGCAATTCGCCTGTACAACACCCGATTCCTCCAACCGGCAGACAACTTGCCGGAGCGAGCACTAGATGGTGCCGATCCGGACGCGGCGGAGCGCGTCCGCCAGGCCGTCATGGAGGCAGAACGGGCAGGTGCCAAGGCGAGGTTCGTCGCGTTCCTGATGAGCAACGTCTCGCCCGACTACTTCCGCGCAGAAGCCACCGGGGCGCTGCTTCCGCTCCGCGGCGCTGATTTCGAGCGCGCGGTGAAGCTCGCCTACGACGTGCGCTCGCGAAATGTGCACGTCCTCGAGGAACTGCCGCCCGAGGCGTGGGTTCTGGGCGAGCGGGCCGACACCGTCTCGCCACGCGACATGGGCACGATGCTCAGCCTGCAGGGCCTCGCCCGGCTGGCGCGGCACGTGGTAAGGAGCTACGTGGACTGTGCGCCCCTCGGAGTCGACCCGGAATTCAACTGGAGGGCCAGCCTGCCCGGTCAGCTGCAGATGCGGGCCGCGCCGCAGTACTGGGTCTGGAACGCTGACGGCTTCGACCACGACTCGGTTAACCGGTACTTCTCAGGGTTCGTGGCGCATGTCGTCGAGAGATTCACCGAGCCGGATCAGGGCCTCACGGACATACGACCGGTGCTCGAACGGATCGAGCACCTCCTGCCTGGCACGGCGGAGGGGCCCGCTAAGACGCTCATGGTCGCGATCTACGCCCTGTGGCACCGACTGCTCGCGCCCGACGCCCATCGGGCGGGGGCCGCGCGCCTACTCGCCCAGCACGAACGCGTCCTGCAGCATGTGGGGATGCCGTCGTTCGTCGTCGGCGTTCTGTCGAACCAACTCCCCGAGTGGACAGACGAGCAGCGGCTCGCACTTGCGACCGAACGGCGGGCGGAGCGGGAGAAACGCCACGCCGTTGAGCTGCCGCCAGGTGTCGATGCCGCTCTTCAGGTCATCGCTGCCGAAGCGCTAATGAAGGCGGGACGCACGGGGGAAGCGCAGACGCTCGCTGGCTTCGCCGTAGAGGAACTGCCAGGCAACGAGTCGCTCATGACGTGGGAAAACGGGGTGGCGAACGGCGAGATCATCGAACTCGATGTTCAAGCCCTCGTACTCGGCCTCCAGCCTTCCGCCAACCAGGAGGAGGCATACGACGGTGGAGACGTCGCAGCGACACCGGAGGACCCCGACAATGACGAGCCCGACAACCGGGTGCCGCCGCGTCCGAGTAGCTGACGAGCGGACCGTCACTGCACGAGAAGAGCAGCGCCACTTTGCATGGAAGGGGGTATCCCGTTCGTTGCAGTGATCGCAGCGGAAACGCGAGTTTCTGCGTCCCCGCCGATCGCGTCGGCGGGAGACCCTCGACCGCTCATGGGGCCGTCCCCGTGGGTCCAATTCAGGACGCGCCTGGCCTTCAGCGTCACGATCGAGCGCCTCGTCGACGCGGTCGTACGTCGGCGACGGGCTCGCACGCGGTCCCTGCGCTCGTGAGCGAACTACTGCAACGAAGTGGGATACCCCCTTGGCGGGAAAGTTCGCGAAATTTGGGCGAAGTCTCGTCGACTCGGTCTGGTTGAGTTGATCTCGATCCGCCAAGTCGGGGACTTCGACCGGGACCCGCGTGGAGGGACAGTGGCGTCGGCGGCGCGAGGTCGATGCTCCGTTATGCTCGGCTCAGCGGAAACGCGAGCTTTCGGGCTCGAAGCGCGCGAGACCTTGAAGCCGCCGCTCGAGGAGCTCATCGAGTCCTCGGTTCGAAGCCCACCGGCGCAGCGCGCGGAGGTCAAGCTGGCCACGCCGGTACGCCCGGAGCTGTGCCCCGATGTCGTCGTCATCCCGGGCCCTCTCCGAGTGGGCCGCCCGTCGCCGAGCCTCGGCAAACGAAGAGGCGGGAACGACCTCAGCCGTGCCGTCGACGTGCCTGACCGTCACCGGTGCCGGACTTGGGCGGGACTTCCTGCCGGAGCGGCTCTTGGCGAGCGGCGGCGGGGCAGTGCCGCCCTTGACCCTAATTACCGCGGGGCGGTCGCGCGAGGTCTTCCGGCCCATCGATCAAAGCGTATCGTCGACCTCACCGCCCGGCTCCTCGGCGCACCAGTCAACGCCCAGAGCTCGAGCGCCAACACCTCCCTGGGAGCTATGGCTGCGCCGATCCTCCCCGTTGGCCGACCGGCCGATGATCCGGGCTCCCGACACGAATGAGCTGTACCGCTTGGCCGGTCCAGTCTCGTCCGTTCTCGAGGTACCGGGAAACCGGCCGCTGCGGTGGGCCCTCGTGGCTTGGCTAGGGACCGAACTCGGGGTAGGGAGCGCGCGGAGGCGAGGAGTGCACGGCCGGGGCTGTCGCGGGCGCGTAGGGGGTGGTGGGGCGTGGAGCCGGCGTCGCCGGCTGCGGGGTGACCGTGGGTTGAGCGCTTGTGTGAGAAACCGCCACGGGCGCCGGGCGCGGGGTGGGGGCTGGCGTCGAGCTGACGTGACGAATCGGCTTGTGGTGGACGGTCCGCGCGCGCCGTGCCTTCGGGCGAGCCTTGCGAGGGCCCGCGCGCCTGGCGTGCTTGAGCGGTCTCGGCCGAGGGGCGGCGTGGGGCGCGTTGAGTACGGCGGGCCGCGTCGCGAGGACCGACGTGTGCGTCTGCGCGACACTCGCGGGGCGCGAGCTGTCCTCATGCCCGCTGAGGGAGGCGAGAACGACGATCAAGGCGACGGCGAGCCCTACGACGCCGGCGCCCCAGCGTCGCCAAGCGGGTGCAGGAGAGGCAACCACCACGCCTTGCTCGACGCCGGCGGGAGGGTCTGGTGAGGGGGCGGTGTCGCAGACTTCGTGGGCGGCGGGGTTGTCGTCCCAGATGCCGTCGGCGCCGAGGAGCGCCAGGTCGTCCTCCTCTGCCGCCAATCTGGGGGGGTGGCGTACGGGGACGAGCTGGTCGGGGTCGAGCCAGTGGCCGCGCAGGGGGATGACCTTGGCGGTCTGCTTGTCGGGCGGCGGGGCGGGTGTGTGGTCGTCGTCCATGGTGCTTGGCGCAGGGTATCCGGGCGCTGTAGCATGCTCAAGTGCTCTTGTTTGGCTTGTTTGGCGAAGGAGGGGTGTGGCGGCCGAGTCGTATCTGACGGTGGCGGAGATCGCTGAGCGGTTGCGGGTCAGTGGCCAGACGGTCCGCAACTGGATCGATGACGGGTTGTTGCCGGCGGTGCGGTTTAAGCGTGCGTTGCGGATCCGCAGCGAGGATCTCGAGCGGATGCTCGCCGCGTTGAGCACGGAGGCGAGGCCGGTGGCAGACGCGGTGTGGGACGAGCCGACGGTGGCCAGCGCCCCGTTGGTGGTCGATCCGCAATCGCCGCGCGGCTAAGCGGGCCGTCTGGTGAGTTCGAGCGACGAGGAGCGGGTGCGCAAGGAGCAGGCGGCACGAAGCGTGCAGGTCGCGAGTCGCGACTGGGCGGCGGCGCTGCGAGCGCATCGCACGGCGCCCCCTGACCCGGGGTTCGGCGATCGGCTGCAGGCGTTGGGCGACGCCGCGGCCAGCGAGCAGGCGGCGTGCGTGGACGCGCACGCGGCCGGTCTTGTGTGGCGTCCGTTGCCGGGGGCCGAGCGGGCGCAGACGCCGTATGAGCTGCGGCCGGGAAGCGGGCGGCGCGGTCCGGCGGAGCTGTGGGATCGCTTTGACGCGGCGGTGCTCATGCTCAATCGGGCGACGGGCGCGACCGACGCTTGGGCGGTGGCCGACGGCTTTGCGCAGGTCAGTGCTGCGGCGCTCGCGCTCGCGGCGGCGGTGCGCGAGGAGGACGCCGAGAGCACCGGAGGTCGGCGGCGCCGTGCCAGCTGAGCCCGGGAGGGTCACGTGTCAGACGGCGGGGGCCGGCGGGCGAGCGTGCCGCTCACCCGAGGCCGAGCTCGGCGCGTCGCAGCGCGACCTGTTTGACCGGGACGCCGAAGTGCTCGGCGAGCTCTGTGTCTGCCCGGTCGGAGTGGGTCCAGAGCTCGGCCGGGTCGATGAGGGCGCAGCGGGCGAAGAGCTCGGCACGGTCGTTGGTGTAGGGACCGGGTTGCTCGCCGGTCTCGACATCGCGGGCGTAGAGGGCCATGAAGGCGACGAACCGAAGGACGGGGTCGCCGACGGGCAGGGCTTCGAACGGGGGAGCGAGGTGGATCCGCTGGGGCGTGACGACGGCGGCCGGCTGGCCTTGGTAGGTCACGAGCACGCTCCAGAGTCTCCTCGGTCGGGGTAGGTGCCTGACCCGGGATTCTCGCCCCCCTTCCTCTGCTCGGTTGCTTACAGGTCGCGGCTGGGCGGGTCGGCTCGGCGTCCGAGGTCGCGCCGGCACTCGTCGACGGTGGCGGCGGCGTCTCGCCACGCCCGCGCCGGGGCGGGGTCCTGCGGGGGCCGCCCGAGCGCCCTGGCGGGGTCGGTGACCTGGTGGGTGTCGCGGTAGCGCTCGATGGTGGCGGCGGCGCGACGCCAGGCGCGGCGCCGTTCCTGGCCGGCGGGGACGCGAGGGTTCATGGGCGGGCGGCCGATGGCGTTGACGAGGTAGCGCGGTGGGTGTTGCTCGACTTCGAGCAGCCGGGCGACGAGCGGCGACCGGTCGGGTCGTTCTTGCTGGCGGCGTTGTTCGAGGAGGTCGGCGAGGTTTTGGCGTCCGCGGCGGTAGAGACGGTCGATGGTGCGCTCAGAGTCGCCGGTGAGCTCGCCGACCTGGCGGTTGGTGTCGCCGAGCGCGCGCCGCAGGAGCACGGTGGCCTGCCGCGGCGGCAGCTCGGCGACGGTCTCGAGCGCTTCGTTGAGCTCGGCGCGCACCTCGAACGGGTCGATGCCGGGTTCGCCGACTCGTGGCACCCTGCCGAGCCCGGCACCAGCCTCGGGCTCGGGCACTGTCCCCCAGTCGAACATGGGGTCCAGGGAGGCGTGCAGGTAGCGCGCGGCATGCAGCCGCCAGGCTTCGCGTTGGGCGACGGTGGTCAGCCACGCGAGCAGGGTGTCGCGACGTGGTTGGGCGCGCAGGAAGATGATCCACGCTTGCGCGCACGCGTCGCGGACGGTGTCCTCGTCGGTGCGCACGAGCCGGCGGATGCGCTGCTCGAGCTGCTGGTGATGTTGCTGGTAGAGCTCGGTCTCATCGCCGCGCAGCCGCAAAGGGCCGTCGCCAGGGCTCGAGGCGCTCACGCTCTGCCGTCCTTCGCGGCGGTGGCGCGGGCGAGGTCATCGAGGGGGAGAGAGGCGTGGTGGCGCAGCAGCGGGTCGTCGTGCCAGGTGCGCAGGGTGAGCTGGGCGGGCGGGAGGTTGCCGTAGATGAGGATCCCGGTGCCGTAGGCGTGCTCACGGATCACGTTCTGCGGGGCCAGTGCCCGCCAGGCGGTGGAGTCGGTGCGCTGCCCGCGGCCGGGCTGGCCAGTGGTGGTCGAGGTGGACGTCTGGCGGATCTCCTGCTCACCGGCGAGGCGCGCGACGTAGTCGAGGGTGTCGGGGTCCGCGGTGCCGGCGCCGATCCACCGGGCGCGGTGGTTGTTGACGATGGTGCGGGCGCGGTCATGCCCGTAGCGGTGGCGTAGCTGCGCGAGGTCTTGGGCGATGGTCACGAGCTGGATGCCTTGGCCGGCGGCGGTGGACGCGAGCCGGTCGAGGTTGGGGATCGCGGCGACGTTGGCGACCTCGTCCAGGAGGAGCAGCAGCGGCGGGTCGATGGGCTCACCGGTCGCGGCGGCGTGGCGGTAGGCGGCGGCGACGACCTCGAGCACCAACGTGACGAAGAGCGGCTCGAGGCGCTCTTGCTCGTCTTCAGGGGCGCAGAGATAGAGGGTGTTGGGCCCGGACAGCAGCCACTCGGCGGTCACTTCGGCGCTCTGTGAGCACGCGACGACCAGGGGGTCACCGTAGGCCTTGAGCGCGACCATCGCCGTCGCGGCGAGCGAGGAGCGCATCCGTTCGTCGGCTTCGACGATCCGCTCGTAGGTCGAGCGGGCGTCGGTGAGGGAGGGGTTCTCGCCGGTGAGGGCGTCGTGGATTTCTTCGAAGGTTTCGGGGTGGTTGTCTTGGCGCACCCAGTCCCGGACGTCGCTCATCGTCCTGAAGGACCGGCTGGCGGCGTGGAGTAGGGGGGCGAGGTAGACGGCGCCGAGCTCTGACCAGAACCTCGCGTTGTCCTGGTCGCCGGGCTGCACGGCGTGCGCGAGGCGCCCGGCGACGCGCTGGGCGTGATGCCAGTCCTCGCAGCCCCCGAGCGGCGTCCACTGCGCCCGAGGAAGACCAGTTACCGCGACAGGGTCGAACACCCGGGCGTCACCGATCGTCTGCCGGTAGGCGAGGGTGCGGCGCACGAGGTCGGTCTTGACCGACGTGACCAGCGCGGGGCCGTCCCATTCGAGGATGGCCGGGATCGCCAGCCCGGAGGTCTTGCGCGCCTGGGTGGGCGCGAGCGCCAGCACGGAGTGGCGGGGTTCGGCGGCGACGAGCCGGCGCCCGACTCTTCCAAGCGTCACACGTCCGGGCACCGGGTGCCCGACGGCGAGCACACGGACATCGGCGGGCCGCGCCCAGCGCGCCGACCGCGCGCCCGACGGCCGACCGAGCCACGCCCTCGCGACGAGAGCCACGACTCCTGCCGCGGTGAGCGCGATCGCGGCGCCGGTCAGGTAGAACGGGAAGGCCGCCGAGGGCAATTGGCTTCGGACGCCCGCGGGCCACGCGGCGCGCGGGTCGGCCAGGTGGCCGGGTAGGGCGGCGAGGATCCCCGGGACCTGCCTCGTGGCCAGGTGCGGCGCTCCTGCGCCGAACACGAGCCCGGTCAGCGCGCCGACGAGCCAGACTCCGACGCCCGCGAGAGCGCCGACGGCGAGGAGCGCGGCGGCGGCCCATTCGGCCGGTCCGAGCCCGAGGCCCACCCCAGGGGTCGAATCGCGTCCGTTCGTCACGGGCGGCTATCCGAGCCGCATGGCTTGGTCGGTGTCGACGAGGGGCCGCTCGGCGCGGGCGATGATGTGTTGGACGTGAAAGGACCGGTGGCCGACCTTCCAGATCGCTTCGCCGGGTCGCAGGTTCAGGACGCGTTCGGCTTCGGTGTCGGTGAGCCCGGCGAGGCGGCGGGTGGCGTCGAGCTCCCCGTCGACTTGGCGGTAGACCACGCGGGTTTGGGTGTCGGAGAGGAGCCCTTCGGCGAGCTTGACGACCCTTGTGCCGGCGTCGCCGGCGGCGGTGAGGTCGGAGAAGCGGTGCATGACGATGACGTTCTGGACCCCCCAGGCGCGCGAGAGCTTGAACGCCGCTTGCAGCCACTCGGCGATCCCCACATGACCGAGCACCCGCCACGCCTCGTCGATCACGAGCTTGATCGCGTCGCCGCGACCCTCGATCTCCGGAGCGCGTTGGCGGCGCTCGTCGATCCGGGCCTGCAGCCACGCGGTGGCGCACGCCATGAGGATCCCCAGCGACGTCGAGTCGCGCAGGGCGGAGAGGTCGAGCACGACCAGTGGCGCGGTGAGGTCGACTTCGACGGTGGTGGGCGCGTCGAACATCCCGGCCAGGTCCCCCTCGCACAGCCGCCGCAACGCGAGCGCCGCCTCGCGCGTCGCGTCGCGCAACGCCCCGGTGGTGGTGGCCAACGCGGCGGCCATCGCCTCGGTCGGGCGCAGCAGCGCATGAACGACGTCGGGTAGCACCACCTCCCCGCCGCCCGCGGCGGCGTGGGTGGTGGCGTCGCGCAGCGCCTCGCTGAGCGCAGCCTCCTCCTCCGGGGTCAGCGGCCGCTCGAGCGCGGCGGCGGTGACCGCCCGCAGCAGGGAGAGCTGCGCGGCCTCGCCCGCGCCCGCGTCTAGAGGATTGAGCCGCACGGTCCCGCCCGGCGCGAGACGAATCGGGTGGACGCCGAGGGCGTGGGCGAGGGCGTCGTATTCGCGTTTGGGGTCGATGACCCACGCTTGGCGGCCGAACACCGCGTCGCGCCAGATCATCGTCTTGACCAGCGAGGACTTCCGCGAGCCGACCTCCCCGATGACGAGCATGTTCGGGTTGGTCAGCACCCCGGTGGCGTAGAGAACGAACGCGTCGTAGACGAACGACCCGCCCGACGCGTCACGGCCGATATAGGTCCCACGCCCACCGAGGCCGCCCTCGGCCATGAATGGGTAGGCGGCCTGCGCATGAGCGCTGGTCGCCGCGTGCCCGGGCCGCTGGCCCCACACCCGCCCCAACAGCCGCGGCACCCCACCGGGCGGGGAGACCGGCGGATACAACCCGCGGGCGCCCTTCCGGGCGGGTGCGGCGGCGAGGACCGGCACCGGCTCCGCGCGGCGGGGTCTCATCGCAGCCCGCGGCCGAGGGGGAGGGTGAACGTCAGGCCGGTGGCCTGCTCGCCGTACATGACCTGCAGGTCCAGGCCGCAGGAGCGGGCGGCGTGCTCGACTTCGGCGCACCCGGCGTCCAGGGCGTCGTGGTCGGCGGCGTGGACGGTGACGAACCCGGCGAAGCGCAGCTCGGCGTGCCCGGCGGCGAGTTCGGCCTCGCGCTGCGCGGTGGCCTGCTCCTGCAGCCGACGTCGCGCGGAGGTGATGAACCCCTGGCGCTGACGGCGGACCGCCTCCGCCGCGTCATCGGTGCGTGCCGCCTCGACGCGCCGCATCGCGGCTGACGGCGCGACGGGCTCGAGCACGAGCGCGACGGCCCGCGGGACGCTGGTGTGCATCAGCAGCGGCACCAGCAGCGACGCCGAGACGTCGGTGCGCGGCCAGCCCGCGATCCAGTACGTCCGCGCCAGCGCCCCATCGGCCCGGCAGACGCCCCACCCGTCCTCGCGCGCGACCGGCCACGCCGAGCGCCCCGCCTCTGACTCCTCAATCCTCTCGTCGTCGCCGTCGGCTGGGGTCGGAGCGGCTTCGGCCGCGCCACGCTGGTGGGGGTGCGCGAACGGATCAAAGCCGGTGCGCAGCACACGTGCATACACCGCCGGAGGTAGGGCGCCGAGGACCTCTACGCCGCCGCGCGCGAGCCGTTCGGCGACGTGGGAGAGCTCGCGGGTCAGCACCCGGCACGCCCCGGCGTCACCGCCGCCGAAGCGCTTGACGTCCCGCGCGGCGCGCCGCGCGTCGATCTGCACGGCGACCACGAGCTCGTGGTCCTGGGTGGCGGCCGGCGCCCGGTCGACGAGCTCGATGTAGGACGACACGGGCCCGGACCCGAGGGGCAGGCGCCGCTCGTCGCGGAGGTAGCGGCCGAGCTCGCCGGCGTCGCTCGGGACGGTGCGCTCCACCCACTGCACGCGGCGCACCGGGTTGCGCTCTCGGGCCAGCGACGCGAGCAGCACCCCGTACTCGGCCAGCCGCCGTTCCTGATCGCGACGATCAAGCAACCCAAACGCCGTCACCCGCACGGCGAGCGCCGCGGTGTAAGTGCCCGCGGCCGGGTCGTGCGCCACGCCGACCTGCCCGGGCGCCAGCGGCGCGACCAGCACCCGTACGCCCGCCAGCTCGGCCGGCAGCGACTCCGGCTCCGGCATGCCTGCCCGAGCCCCGGAGAGATGGCCGCGGGTGGGTAGCGGTGAGCGATACCTGGCCGCGCCGCCGGTCCGAGCCACAGCGAAGCGCGCCACGACGGGCGCCCACTCGCCCACCGACCGGCCGCCGACCGGGTACCACGCCGCGACCCCGCCGACCAGCAGGAGCACCAGCGCGAGCGGAACACCGGCCGACCCGGCGAGGTTGAGCGCCGCGAGCATCAACGCGACCGTCGTGGCGAGGATCACCACCTGCGCGGCACGGAGCTCGCCGACCACCCCGCGGCGCTCCAACGGCCCGAAGCGATATGTGCGCGGCTCGTTACTCACCCGGCTCCTCCTTCGGCGGTTCGACAGGGCGCAGCGCAGCAGGCGTCGACGTCTCCCCGGAACGCGGCGGGGAGGACCTGTCGACGGTCCTTGGGTCGAGCGGGTGCTCGGACACGCCGGACGGCGCCAGCGGCTCGGGCTCCCGCGCTGTCCTGGCCGACGCGCTCGCGGGCGGAGGCGAGGCAGCGGGGGCCGGGGGAGGGCCGGGCGCGGGCGACTCGGCGGGGGTCTCAGAGCCTCCGAGGGGCGCATCGTGCACCGGCGCCGCGGCCGCCGCGGCACTCGCGCCATCCTCGGCCGCCAGAGTCGCGTCCGCCGTCGCGGTTTCACGGGCCGGCGTCGTGCCGGCCACTTTCGCATCGGACTTCGCGTCGCTGCCGGCGTCGGTGCCGGGCGGTCCCGTACCGGTGCCGGAAGGTTCAGGAGTGGTGGCCGCGGCGCCGCCGGCGCTGGCGAGCGCAGTGGCCCCGCCGCTGCCAAATGCGCCGGCGAGTTGGGCTCCGCGGATGGCTTGGTTGGTGGTGGTGCTGGCGAGCAGGCCGGCGTGGCTGTTGCCACGGCTGACGCTCAGGGCGTGCTCGGCGTGCGGCACGAGCGCGAGCACGGTGAACGGTGAGAACGCGGCGAGGATGAGGATCCCGGTACCGATGAGCGCGGCGTTGAGCGAGGGGTGCGGGCCGGGTTGGCCGGCGGCCGCGGCGCCGAGCGCGACGATCGCCACGAGCAGGAACTTGGCGAGGATGATCGCCACGAGCAGCTCGATCCCGCGGCGCGTCCACCGCGCGGTGGCCGGCCAGATCATCGCCACCAAGATCAGCGGCAAGAAGAAGCAGACGATGTACACGCCGGCCTCGCGGATGAGCAGCTCGATCCATACCGCGAGCCCGGCCAGTGCGGTGATCACCCCGACCACGAACACGATGAACAACCCCACGCCGGGCAGTACGGCCGTCGCCTTGGCGAGATGCCCGAACCAGGCGGCCAGGTCGACCCCGGTCGTGCGGGCCACGGTGGCTGAGAGCTCGTCGGTGACGCCGAGGAGCAGTTGGACGACGACGACGCCCGTCGCGGCGAGCACGAACGCCAGCAGCGTCTTGGCCACGCCGGTGGCGAGCAGCGCGGGGGACTGCTGGACGAGCGCCTGACCGACCAGCAACAGCAACAACGGGACGGCGATGAGCGCGGCGATGCCCATCATGCTCAGGTACTGGCCCTTGAACCAGCGGGCGCTCAGCACCGGTGAGCTGGTCTTTGAGATGACGTGGCCGATGGTGCGCAGCAGCCCGGCCACCCCGTCGGTCACCCACCCGGTGATCGCCCCCGTCACCCCGCCCACCGCGTCGCTCACCACTCGCCCCGGGTGGCCGGAGAGCACGTCGCCCGCGGCTGTCGCGGCGCCGTGCACGACGGCGCGGCACGTCGGACTGAGCACCGAGGTCGCGAGCGAGCAGCCCGCTTTGACCCCCCCGTTGGCCACGTCACCGACGGCCCTGCCGACGTGCCCGTGCACGAGATCCCCGGCGCCCTTGGCGACCCCGCCGCCGATGTCGCACGCCGTGGTCACCACCGGCAGCGAGCACACCGACGCCGCCGCCGGCGCCGGCCGCGCCGCACTGGCGCCCAGCGCGGCGAGCACCACGACCGCCATGAGGGTCGCGTTACGGCGCGGGCGCATCAAACCACCGCATCGAAGCCAGCGTCCGCATGAAGCTCCCCGGCGTGCTGTACGCCCCCTCACCCCGCGGGATCGGGCCCGGCCGCCCGGCCATCGCCGCGATCCGCCAATCCCCGTGGCGCCACACCAGCCGCAGCTCAAGCGTGCGGTAGTGCTCGACCGGCGCGGCCGTCGCCGTCGCGGAAACGTCGAGCAGCCACAGCGAGACGCGCGCCCGGTCGGGCCGGTAGGAGCGCAGGGCGTAGGCGAGTGGAACGTTGACATACGCGGCGGGGCGCCCTGCGGCCAGGGCCGCCGTAAGCGAGTCGGGGCCCTGGCTGGGCGCCCGGCGCGCGATCGCGTCCAGGCGGACGGCCTCGGTGGGCGTGGCCATGGCCGCCAGTCCCGCGCGTCGCGTCGCCGGGGTCGCCCAGCGCGGTGAGCCCTGCGCGCGCACGAACTCGCCCGCGGCGCGCACCGCGCCCGCCGCCGAGCGCGCATAGCCCACCGGGACACCGGCCACCGTCCGCGCCGGCCCCGCCCCCGCTGGCCGCGAAGATCCCGGGCCGTCCCCGCTGGGGGCGATCGCGAACCCGAGCGCGAACGCGCCGAGCGCCAAGACGATCACGGCGGCGAGGCGGCGGACCGGGAGCACGGCTTTAGAACTGGCGGCCCAGGCCGAAGCCGTAATTGACGATCGCGACCGCCGCACCTGCCACCACCGCCCCCCCGAGCCCGGCCAGGAAGCCGAGCTTGCCGCTCGCGGCGTGCTGGTAGTTGCCCGCATGTGACGCCAGCGCCCACGTCGCCCCGCCCACGATCACCCCCGCCACACAGCCCAGCAGCGCGTAGAACAACAGGTCGCCCACCAAGATCCCCATCTGGCGGGCGCCCGGCGCCCCATGGTTCGGCGAGACATTCAGCCCCGTCCCGCCGCCACGCGCCCACGCCGGGACCTCGTCGCCGGCCACCAAGAGTCCCGCCACCCCCACGGTGAGACCCAGCCGCCTCCGTACCCGCATCACCGTCTCCTCGCCTCGCTTGCTCTTCTATAGCTAGACGGTTCAGACTGGCATGTCAAGGCTTATTTGGCTAAGTTGGCCTAATGAGGTTGAGATCGGCTCCTGCTGCACCTCGGAGGCGTTCGCGCTGGCTGTGGCTGCTCTCGGCCCTGCCGGTGATGCTCGCGCTGGTCCTCGTCGTCACCGACCACGGCCGCCGTGACCCTCCGTCCGGCCACGGCAGGACGCCCCCAGGCCAGCCGGCGGTGGTCAACCAGAACGCGGGCACGCCCGTGTCCCGGTTCCCGCCCGCGTCCCGGTTCTCGCTCACAACGCCCGTCACGAGAGCGGCGCGCGGGTTCGCCGCCGGCTACCTGACCCTCATCTACCGCGGCGGCCGACTCCGCCGCGTCCCCCACGCCAGCGCGGGCCTGCGCGCCCAGCTGGCGCGCAACACGGCACGCGTTCCGCCCGCCGAGCGCGGCCGACACGCCCGCGTCATCGCGCTACGAGTCAGCTTTCTCACGCCGAACCGCGCGCGGGTCACGGCGAGCATCGACGACGGCCGCATCGCGCCCTGGCCGCTGCCCATGAGCCTCCAGCGCACCCCGGGCGGCGCGTGGGAAGTGACCGCCCTCGGGGACTAGGGCCGCCCCGCCGCCGATGGCCGCCACCGCTCGCCGCCGCCCGCTGGCCGCTCCCGCCGCGCTCGGCGGGCTTGGCCTCGCCGCGCTCGTCGCCCTGATCCTGCTCTTCGCGGTCGCCGGCCAACAACCCTGCGCCACGGGCACCGCGGCGACCGGCGGACCGCCCAGTGCGGCGGGCCGCAAGGCGATCCCCGCCGGGCTCATGCCGATTTTCCTGCGCGCCCAGGCGCGGTACGGGGTGCCGTGGAACCTGCTCGCGGCGATCAACTACGTCGAGACCGACTTCGGTCGCAACACCTCCACGAGCTCAGCCGGCGCCCAAGGATGGATGCAGTTCGAGCCCTCCACCTGGGCCACCTACGGAGTCGACGGCAACCGCGACGGACGCAAAGACCCCTACGACCCCGGCGACGCGATCCCCGCCGCCGCGCGCTACCTCAAAGCCAGCGGCGCGCCCGACCACATCCGCCGCGCCGTGTTCGCCTACAACCACGCCACCTGGTACGTCGATCAGGTCCTCGCCGAAGCCAAAGCGCTCACCCAAGCCGGCACCCTCACCGCCGACACCGCCGCCTCAGCCGGAGAGACCGGCTGCTCGGCCGCCGCCACCGGCCCCGCCAACCTCGACCAAGCGGTCACCCTCAGCGGTCCGCGCCGCTACGCCACCCTCCCCGCCTGGGCGATGACCGCCGGCCGCACCCGCGAACAAGTCGACGCGCGGATCCTCCCCGACGCGCTCTGGCTCCTGCGCACCTACAACCTGCGCGTCACCGCGGCACGCGAAGCCGGCCACCACACCCACGGAGACGGAACCGCGCTCGACCTCGTCCCCGCCACCGGCACCAGCCAAGCCGCCTGGGACACCACCGCGCTGCGCCTCGCGCACGACGTCGGCTGGACCGAAAGTTGTGCGGCCGTCGGCGTCGCGCCCGTCTGCCCCCTCAAGCCCTGGGTGCGGTTCGTCGGCTACAACGGCTACCCCGGACACGGCGACCCCGCCCACGCCGGTCGCAACGCTCATCTACATCTCTCGTGGTACGCGTCGCACTACGGCGCCCCGGCACTAGCGGCGCCCAACGCATGGGTGCGCGCGTTCCCCGTCCCCGTCTCCGCCTCGTCGCCGCAAGGCGGCTCGACGATTCTCGACGGGGGCCGCCCGTCTCTGTTGCTGCTCGGCGACTCGCTCGCGGTGGGCACCGCCCCGTACCTGCCCGCCGCTCTAACTGGCTGGCGCATCCGCGTCGACGGCCGCATCGGTCGTCCGCTCGCCGAAGGTATGCGCGAGCTCGCCGCTCTCCACCCGACGCCCACCGTCCTGGCCGTCTCGCTGTTCACCAACGACGACCCACGCCATCTCGCCCAACTCCGCGCCGCCGTACGCACAAGCCTGCAGAACCAGCGGTGCGTGGTCTGGGCCACCATCAGCCGACCCCCCGTCGCCGGCGTCTCCTACACGGCCGCCAACCAAACGCTCCGACAGCTCACCAACACCTACCTCGGACGCCTGTACGTGGTCGACTGGGCGCACGCCGTCCATCGGCATCCCAACTGGCTTGCGTCCGATCGAGTGCACGCCACCCCCAGCGGCTGGGTAGCTCGCGCTCGGCTCTACGCGAACGCCGCCGAGCGCTGCGCGCCCTGACAGCTCGCCGGCTGTGGGGCAGTGGGCTTCCCATTGGCTGCTGCTCCCACCTGCGCGTAGGTCCTCAAGCGACGATGCCCGACCCGCCCTCCCGCTCACCGCCATGAGGGCCGGTGAGCGCGAGAGCCGCTCGGTCAGTCCGCGCGGCTGTAGGCGGCGATGCGCTGCCGCCGGCGAGTGCACGACGCCAAGCGCGGAAACGACGAGTACGAAGACGCGCAGGTCCAGCCGAAGTGGCGCACGCACGCCGAGCCGCCGCACCGCGCGTGCGAGTTCAAATAGGTCGACAGGACGCGTCGTGCCGTCCGGCACCCGGGCCGGCCCCGCTCGACGGCGACGTACACACGGGCGCCGTGGCTCTTGATCGAGCCGCAGCCGCCCACCGCCCGCGCCGGCATCGCCGACACGAGGACCAGCACGGCCGTCAGCGCCGTGGCGGCGAGCAGCGCCCGAGCACTCGGGCGAGGAGGAGGGAAGGAGTTGGTCATGCCTCCTACAGGTCTCGGGCACGAAGTGTTCGCCCCCCTGTTCAGCGTTGGGTGAGCGGAGGGTCCCATTCGCGGCCGAGCTCGCCCTTGAGCTCGCGGCCCGCGCCGCCCGAACGGACTGGTTAGTCAGGCCCGTGTTTCCCGCCAAGCTCGCAGCCGGACGAGCAGCTCCCCAGTCGGCGGTGGGCCCCCCAACGTTGACGAGAGCCGGAGGGGCTAGCGGCGGCTCCAGCGACGCGCGATTTTCGCCTGTGCGACCGCGAGCGAGATCCGCCCGGCGCAGACATCGGCGTGCAGCCGGTCTTCGAGCCGATCCTTGGCGTGCGCGCCGCGGCCTCCGGCGTATCGCTCAGGCCACAGGTTGCGCGGGGAGTTCGAGCCGCCCAGCTCGAGCGGGATGAGGTGATCGATCTCGTACTCGCCTGACCGGTGGCGACCAATCCCGTAGCTCAGATAGACGCGGCGCTTCAGCGCGCTCGAGACGTCGCGGTGCGCCGACGCCCACCCCGGCGTGCACCCCTGCCGGGCACTGGCCCGCAGCCGCGCGCCCGGAGTGCAGCGCCGATCAGCGAGAAGCCCGCGGCGACAACGCCCCCGAAACAGGGCTGGGCGGCGACGCGGGTGGTGCGTGCCCCCGGGACGGGGGCAAGGACACGGCAGGCTCTCGCAGTACACCCCGTCATGGTCGGCGTCGCGGGTGTTGTGCGCCCGCTGCGCCGCCGCCTGATTCGGGAAGTCCGCACACACCGCTGCCGCCGCCGAAGCCGGACCCAGTGCCGCCTGGCACGCCAGCACCCCGCCGAGCGCGATCACCAGCAAAGCCACTCTCACCGCCGTGGCCCTCGCCGCGGCCCGGCGACGCCGGTTGCCGTGGGCGTCCAAAATGGCGACATCGCTCCCCGAGCCGCCGTCGTTGCCGTCGAACCTCGGGGTCAAGGGGTAAGCCTCATCGCTCAGAAGATCGCAACCAGGTTCCAACGCCGCAAGTCAGAACCCACTCGTGGAGGAGCATCCACCAGCCTCCCTCCGGCCACGATCACGGAAGTCCGGCCGGCTCAACGTGCCGGCGACATGGACATGCAGGCGAGCAGACTCAAGCGCCTCGGCGACGCCCGGACGCGCCTCCGCCCCGTCGACGAGACGGCGTGGCGTCTACCCATGCGCCCTGGCGCCCCATTCGCCCGCCGAGCTTGGGAATTCCGGGGGGTTAGTCCTCGATGACGACCTCGGCGGCGCCGGCGCGCTCCTTGACGTTCTCAGCGGCCTTCACGGCGCTGGACTTCGATGAGAACGCCTCGCCGGATGTAGCTATCGACTGGCCGTTGCTCGACACGAGCTTCCAGCGGTAGCTCCCAGACTTGTCGGGATGAACAACGAACTTGGTGGCCAATGAGCCTCTCCCCCTTGGAATCGGACTACGGCACGCTCGTACCCCCAGCCGTCCTCGGCCATGCCAACACTGGGACGACCGAGTGGGCCGATGGCCGCTTCGCTTGGACCATGCTCGAGCGCCAGGCCGACAGCGCCATGAGTCCCTTCCAGACCGGGCCGTCCGGCGGCGCGGAGCGCATCCCCTTCGGGACCGTCCCTGCGCTTCTGCGGCGTTCGTGCCGGACGAGCCCGCGCTCAGACTGAACCCGGGAAGCCCCGGTAGTCGGGGTTCTCCCAGAGGCGCAGACCGGATCGAACCGGTGTACACGGTCTCATAAGCCGAACCTTTAGCGGGCGTGCCGGACGGGGATCGGCTTCGGGACGGGCATCGTCGGGGTCAGGTGGGCGCTCAATCTGCAGCTGGATGTTTTTCGTCGTGATGCGCCGCTCAGGCCCCGAGTGGGATCCGTCTCGGCCACTGGAGAAGCAGTCGGAGTGGGAGGCACACGCCGCCTTCATGGAGGGACTCGTCGACGCCGGCCTTGTTCTCTTGGGCGGGCCGCTCGCAGACGATCACCGAGTCATGCTCATCGTCGAGGCCGACTCGGAGGATGCCGTTCTCGCCACCCTCGCGCGTGACCCCTGGAGCGAAACGCATCTCCTGGTCGACTCGATCGACGCCTGGACGATCCGACTCGACGGGCGAGGCGAGTAGACCAGGTCGCCAGGGCCCCGGACGCTCTACACCTCCGCCAGCGTAGTTCCGTAAGTGGATCGGCTTGCGAAACGACGCGGCGAGCCCGCGTCAGCGCGGCGGCCAGGAGCCTGCGGGCTTGCCGATCTCCCACTCATGGCCGAATGGGTCTACGATGCGCCCCAGGCGCCAACCGTGCTCTTCGCCGACCGCAGCGGTCTCGCTCGCTCCGGCCTGCACGGCTCGTTCGACCACCGCGTCGGGGTCCTCGACGACGAGTAAGGTCCGGCCCGTCGCGCCACCAATCGCGTGCGGGCTTAGCCGCTTCATCGCCGGACTCGCCGCCGCCACCCAGAACGCCGCCTCCCCCAACGGCGAGCTGGGCGACGATGTCGTCGCCCTCTCCGACACGGTGCATCACCGTCGCGCCGAACGCCGTCTCGTAGAACGCGACGGCTGCCGCGGCGCGATCGACCCACAGCTCGGGCTGGAAGCTCGTCACTGCGGCTCCCGGCAGGATCCGATCACTCGCATCGGCCGAGTATCCCCGACGATGCCAGCGAGCGCCGCCCTGCCGCAGACGGATCCCTTACGGCGACCTGCTCGCGGTCCAGTACGCGGACCCGCGACGCATGGCCTTCCACCAGCTCGTCGTCGACACGTACGCCGTGCAGCATCCCGACGGCGACACTCCTCGAGCGATCCAATCGGTCGGCATCCATCTGATGACCTTGTGCCTCTTCCTCGCGAGCGAGGCGTCGACCCGTCTTTGGGAACGCGCCTGCATCAGCGGATGGTCGATCGACCGGTATTCCACCAGCTCGATCCGCCGTCACCGCGAGGAAAGCTCACGATGCTCGACGTGCCACTCGAAGGCGACCCTGAACTCGCCCGAGGCGCGTCGTACGCCTGGGCTGACGACGTCTGGAAAGCAGCTCAAGCACGACGTCCCATCAAGTCGCTCAGAGTGCTGTGGCGCTGCTCCCTCATTTGGTTCTCCCAATCCAGGAGCGGGCTCGCCTCAGACTCCCCATAGGCCTTGACGGCAAGGCAATTGAGGTTGCTCTCGAGCTGCACCAACCGAACCGACAGCCGGCCGAGCAACTTACCGCTCCGGAACCAGACGCGAGCACCAGTTGCAATGAGAACCGCCGCCAAGATGTAGAGCCGCACAGACCCGCGGTGGTCACCGGCAAGGAAAGCCCCACTCGCTGTGTCCTGGCGCCAATCCGCACCGTGATTTCGGAACGAAGTGAGCGGTATTCCTCGAGTAGCAAGTTGATCTGGCCCTCCACCCGCCGCACGTGCTCGTCCAACATGGGGACATCTCCTCCGCAGGCATTTTGCGAAAATCCGATAACACACTGCCCTTTCAGCAGACTTGACGGTTCTCCTTTCGCATCAGACCGCCGGACCGGACGAGACCGGTTGTCCGCACCCACGCTACGCGTGCTACCTCATTCCTGAGGGGGGCGGTCTCCAGACGCCCACCGCGCGCGGGTCACCTGCGGCGTGGAACGATCTCGGAAGCGCCGCCGCGGACTGAGGCGATTACCGCGTACATATCGAAGCAGGCTCGTGAAGCCGGCAGGCCCCTTCCCGCTTCTCGCCACGAGCGCGACCGACGACTGTCACCCGCGGGCCAGGACCGCGAACGTCACTGCCTGCGGCGCGTCCCGGGGCCGCGGGAGTAGAGGCTCTAGTAGGTCTTGTCGCACCAGCAACGCGGGTTCGTGAGCGCCGGGCTGGTGGGCGCATCTCGACGGAAGCGGCAGCCCACTCGCGCCTCGGGAGCCTCGCGAGAGACCCCCTACTTCGTTAAGCAGCCGTTTCGGACAGTAGGCCCTGCCTGGTTCGAGCGCCGCCGCTCTTCGCGGAGGGTGTTGCAGAAAGCTCCGCGGGTGGGTGCCGGGGGCGGTGGCTGGTGCGGCTTGTCCGGTGGCCGGCGGGCGGCGGGACGCTCGCCGGCCTCTCAGGCGGCTGAGAGGTGGTGGCGGTGGAGCTTGAGGAGGTTGTGGGTCGCCGTCAGGAGCCGCCA
>JAABUS010004634.1_pt1 | contig 19438 bp, 13 predicted proteins | sample 5560161 | NCBI WGS metagenome assembly JAABUS01 (sample SAMN10711885, study PRJNA513376) | rock metagenome | isolation source: Antarctica rocks | place: Antarctica: Victoria Land, Trio Nunatak nord | collected 2016-01-04 | reverse complement strand
GGCACGGAAGATCTGAATCGCGCCGACGTAACCTGGGCGATCCATGATCACCGCATCGCCTTTGTCGATTAGACAGTCGGCAATCAGACTCAGCCCTTCGGTCGCTCCGGAAACAATCATCACCTGGTCCGGCCGCACTTTGAAGTGAGCGGCGATCGCCGCACGCAAACCGGGCTGACCTTCAGTGGGCGCGAGCCGTGCGATCGCGGAAGCATTACGCGCCAGCACATGATCGGTTAGGCGGCGGAATTCTTTCGTCGGAAACAGGTCGATCGCGGGAAAGCCGGCGGCAAACGAGATCAGCCGCGGATCATTTCCGCGCGTGATCAGATGCCGCAAGGCCGGATTGGCGACGCGTTGCACGCGCGCTGAGATCTTGCCGCGCCAGGCGAAGGGCGCCTGCTCCGCTTCCGGCACTGCGCACACGAAAGTGCCGCGTCCCACATGCGGGCGGAGCAGCCCGCGATCCACGAGCTCGCGATAGGCGCTCGCTACCGTCGTACGGCTAACCCCAAGCGTTTCTGCGTAGTCCCGTTCGGCCGGCAATCGCATGCCCGCGGCAAGAGTGCCATTTTCAATCGCCGTCACCAAGCCTGCGCAAAGCTGCAGGTACATCGGCTCCGACGAATCGGAGTTGAGCTGCAACCGCGGGAGGGGCATTTGGTGAAAAGAGCCAATCACGGATTGGCTATATACGGAATCTGCGATCCAGATAACGTGCTGTCAATCACGATGGTAACACAACCTCGAATTTCATCGTCAACCCCTCATCCAACCTGCGCCTCGCGCGACCAACCGAATGACTAAACTTCCTTACCCGCCAATCAGTGATAACAAGAACGCTGTCCCCGCCGCCTATGGCACCTCCGGGCCGACACAGCACCGAAGGATAGAAAACGTGCTCGCGCGTTTCCTACCCCCCGTCACGCCCGTCGTAGACCTGGCGACCAGTGTAGGTCTTGTATTCTCTCGCAATCTGAACAGGGGATTGTGCGTTTCGATTTCGGCTCTGATCAGCACCACCCTTTGCGATGCTGAGCCAACTTCTCGGCCGAACGAACCCCTGCAGAATGCTACTCCCGCTCGCGACTGCCTTGTCCCTGGCTACGACGATCACTGCGAAGACTGGGTAAGTGTATACGATAACCGCAATGGACACACCACAGAGTTCGACGGCTTTATCGGAGTAGAAGAGGGTCGGGCGCAGGCGATTGGCCCTCAGGGCAAGCGTGTCTACGTCACCGGGTATAGCTGGGATAATGCGACGCAAAGTCCGCAATTTGCGACGGTCGCATTTGATACCAGCAACGGTGCGCGGCTATGGGTGGCCCGACACGGCGGGGCAGGAATTACCTCGTATGCCTATGACATCGCCGTAAGTCCGGACGGCAGCCGCGTCTATGTAACCGGCCAGCAGTATCGTCAACAGCAAGGGTCATTCTTTTCTGAAGGGACTACAATTGCCTACGACGCTGCTACCGGACGCCAGCTTTGGCTTGCACGTTACGAGGTTCCTTTCGCCGATGCAGAGTTGGATCACGTGGCGATCAGCCCGGACGGAACTACAGTCTACGTCTCCGGCGGAGATGCCGCCGGTGGCGACTTCGGCAGGGGCGAAGTGCGCTACGTGCTAATCGCCTATTCGGCGTCCACCGGCGATCGGAGGTGGGCGGCGTTCCACGACAACCCGCAGGCGCAGGAGTTTCTATACACAATGGTATTAGATCCCACCGGTGCCCGGGTTTACTTGGGCGGTGATGCCGGCATCGTGGCCTACAATGCCGCGAATGGCGTGATCGAATGGGAGGTAAGCGACCAAGCCCATTCTCTGGCCGTCGTTCACGACGGTTCGAGGCTGTTCGCAACCCGCCAGCGCGGCATCTTCGGTGGAGACTTCGATCTCGTTGCCTACGCTGCGGCGACTGGCAAGAGCATCTGGAGCTCTCCATTACCACACACCTTTGATTCAACCCCGCCGCTGGTTGCAGGCCCGGGAGGTGCACGCGTCTATGTAGCAACAACACAGGACGTGCCAGGCTCGTATGCTCAGAATCTCAACGTTGTGACGATGGCTTTCGAGGCGAACTCCGGAGTCCTCGCGTGGACAGCGAACCACGACGATCCGCGCTTCACTAGAAATGGTCCAATCGGGAGTGAAGAGCACGCCTGGGGAATGACCGCAAGTCCCGATGGCAAGCGGCTCTACGTCGCCGCACGCGGATACCGTCCTGGGCCGAGTGAGAGCTATGCGGAGGAAATAACCACAATTGCTTACAGCGCTGCTGATGGCTCACAAAAGTGGGTCGGGCGTTATCGTGCCTCTCCACAAGATTTCGATATAGCCGCCGACCCTTTTCCTGCGGCACACAGTATCGCGGTTACGCCGGACGGGAGCAAGGTGATTGTCCCCGGTTTTTTAAACCACCAGTCCTTTGTTTACCCTGGCGGCCCATATTCAGATAACAGTGAGGACTATGTAGTGCTCGCCTACGATGCCCAGCTCGCGCCGGAAGTGCGTCCGCTCAAAGCTGTTTCCCGCAAGGTTCACGGAGCGGCCGGCGCGTTTGACCTCGTGGGCGTTGAATCCCGGAGCGGCGGGCCAGATCACCTCTATCAGATGGTGGTCACCTTTCCGCGCGCGGTCACCTTCGGCGCTGCCGCGATCACCTCAGGAATTGGCAGCGTAGCCAGCACGAACGTCAATGGACGTGACGTGACTATCAACCTGATCGGCGTAACCAATGCTCAGACGATTACGCTGACGTTATCCGACGTTAGCGACGGCCAGCACACAAACGATGTGACTCTCGAGTTAAGCGTGCTCATCGGCGACGTGACAGGGAGCGGCTCCGTCAGGAAGAACGTCGATGCGGCCATAGTTCAAAACCAAACGGGTAAGCCAATCACCAACGCAAACTTCCGTGAAGATGTGACGGCAGATGGCGTGATCGATGACGCCGACGTTTCATTAGTGAAATCAAAAACAGGCACCGTCCTGCCCGAACAGCAATAAAGAAATACCAAAGAGATGAAATTCCATTTTACCTTACTTCAGACATTTGCTTCCGTCAGGACACTGCCGCTAATGGCAGCCGTTGTAAGTGGCGTTCTCACCGGGCAGATCATCGCGGCGCCGATTCCCCAAAATTTGGGTACTGGACTGCGCCAGATTGTAGAAAAAGACCGGTCAGCGAGACAGGCAGCACCTGCACCGTCGAATGCACCGCAGCAGTCCTCGTTCATTAACTACGATAAGTTAAAGATTACCGATGCGCAGGACCGCATCCTGGTCAACATCACGTTGAACGGGAAGGTACCGCTCCCGGGAGTCCAAAGCCTGATAACGAGTCTCGGCGCTAATGTGATAGCCACGGATTCTCGATATCGCGCTGGCGTCATTGAGGCATTTGTTTCTCCGGCACAGGCAGTGGAAATCGCGGAGATAGACGGTGTTTCGGCGGTGCATCTCGTCCCGAAACCGATTAAAAACGTCGGGAAGACGACCACCCAGGGAATTGTGCGGCATCGGATCGACAAGATTCCTTCTGGCCTGAACGGGGCAGGCATTACGGTGGGAGTTCTTTCGGATAGCTACAATCTCTACCGGGTTTACGGGGCTCCGAAGGAGCTGCAGGCGGCGGGCGACATTGCTTCGGGCGATCTACCCGGCCCGGGCAACCCTCTCGGTCACACTCAGCCGGTCGTTCTTTTTCAGGAGGGGCCTTATGGAGCCGACGAGGGCCGGGCCATGTTGCAGATCGTGCATGATATCGCTCCCGAGGCGCGGTTGGGATTCGCGACCGCAAATATCGGCGAAGTTTCATTCGCCGATAACATCCGTTCGCTCGCGAGCCTGCCAAGTGGCTCGTTATCCAAGCCCGGGTTCAAGGCGGATGTAATTATCGACGACATTATTTACTTCGATGAACCGATGTTTCAGGATGGGATCGTCGCGCAAGCTGTTGATGAAGTCGCTGCTGTTGGCGTTGCTTATTTCTCATCTGCAGGCAATCAGCCGGCATCACAGGCGTACGACTCTGCGATCAGGCTTGTGCCGGCTTCGGCGGCGGCAGGCACAAATCTCGATTTGAGCGGTGTCGACCCCGCCCTGTACAAAGGCGGTTTCCATAACTTCGCGCCCACTGGAGCGGAGGACATCGCGCAAAAGATTCACATTGAGGGCAATGGCATTATCGTTTTCCAATGGAATGAACCATATGATGCGCCTCCTCCTACGCTCGGTAAGAAACTTCAATCCGGCTCGGGGACGCTCACAAACGCGATGCCGACAAAGACCTTTCGATTCGCTGGCACCGCCGGGCAGCAGATCGGCATTACCGCCGATGCCGATTCGAAGAGTTCCAATCCTCTGCCGGATGCCACGATCACGCTCATTGGCCCAAACGGGAACGAAATCCGCTTTCAAGATTCAACGACTAATCCCGAGACTCTTGTTTCGCTTTTACCGGTTACGGGCACGTACAAAATTCGGATTGGCGGCGGAGCTGGCGGAGCAACGGGCGACTTCGTTTATGAGATTCGTGAAGCCAGTGGGACGCAGGTGGAGTCAGATTTCAATTTGTTGTTCTTTGACATGAATGGGAAGTTTATAGGTGCGGTAGCGGACAAGAATCTCGCGACCAACCGACCGTTCGAAATAGCCCAGATTTCTCCAACGATCGATATCCAGTTGGTGATCGCGCGCGCCAACACGCCAGCAGCAGGCATCCCTGTCGCAGATCGCTTCCGCTACGTCTGGTTCAACGGAGGCCAGCCACAGGAGTTTGTCGATTATACTACACCGGCAACCTACGGCCACAGTTGTGCGGTCGGCGCAAACGGTGTAGCCGCCTATGCCTTCTATCCGCCGTTTATTCCGCAATCCTTTACGTCCCCAGGCCCGGTCACGATCTTTTTCGACAAGGACAGCAATAGGATGCCAGAACCTGATCTGCGCCTGAAGCCTGACATGGCCGCAATGGATGGGGCCAACACGACTTTCTTCGGTTTTGACGCACCCCAGGACCCGAATGGGTTGCCGAACTTCTTTGGCACGAGCGCGGCTGCTCCGCATGCCGGTGGCATCGCGGCTTTAATGTTGCAGGCGGCGGGCGGGCGCGGATCTCTAGCACCGACTGCCGTCCGTCAGGCCATGCAGGCCTCTGCATTTCTACATGACCTAGACCCTAATCATGCCGGAGGTGTTGCGCAGAATTCAGGGAGTACCGTCTCAATCTCTGCCAACGGTGACAGAGGCCTCACCAGTTCTACGGACCCAAACTTCTTCACCGCCGTGTATTCGGGCCCTAGCAGTTTGAAATCATTAACACTGAACTTGACTGATGCGAATCCGACGGAGAAGCCGAAGCAAGGACTGGTGTTTCAGCCTCTGGAGGGCCCCGGCTTTCCTTTCACCTTGGGTGACCTCGTTGGTGTTTTGCCGTCCGCGATCAGCACAGAATTCTCGATGCCAGGACCTCCGCCAGCCGATTCGAGTCAGTTCAGTCAGTTAACCGTTTCGATCAAGCCGGGAGCGATGAAGAGTGGGGACGTGCTTCGTTTTGGGGTTGACCGCGATGAGGTCGACGTATTCGGGCCACTCGGCGCCGTCGGCGGCAATGGGGCCGACTTATTCGGTGCGGGAGTTCTGATTCCGCAAGGCACGCTTGCTTCCGGTGGCGCGACCTTCACTGCGACGCTCTCCAATGGAGACTCCCTGCAGGGCACCTTCGCGAATACGATAGGGCACGGCTATTCGCCGGTTGATGGTTTCGGATTCGTAAACGCGCAGAAGGCGGTCGAAGCGGTGACGAGCGGTACGCCGGCTCAGCTTTTGAATATTTCGACCCGGTTAGGCGTTCAGACCGGCGACGACGCTTTGATCGCAGGATTTATCGTCGGCGGCGCCGACGCAAAGAAAGTGCTGCTCCGGGCAATCGGACCCTCGCTCAAGGTGAACGGGAATCCGGTGCCTGGGAGGCTGGCAGATCCGACGCTCGAATTGCGCGATGGCAACGGAGTGCTGCTGCTAAGTAACGACAACTGGAAAGATTCGCCGCAAAGCGCCGAGATCGACGCGACCGGCCTGGCGCCAAAGGACAATCGCGAATCGGCTATCGTTTCCTCGCTCAATCCGGGCGCCTACACCGCGATCATGCGCGGCAATGGCGACACCACTGGAATCGGTTTGGTCGAGGCTTACGACGCCGCTCCGGCTGCCAACTCAAGGCTGGCCAACATCAGTACGCGCGGACTCGTGGAAACCGGCGACAACGCGATGATCGGTGGCTTTATGGCAGGCAACAGTATGACAGTCGTGATTCGCGCGATCGGACCAAGCCTGACCGGTGCTGGAGTGACCAACGCATTGCAGGACCCCACCTTGGAGTTGCACGACGCCAACGGCGTGCTCTTCGCGGCAAATGACAATTGGCGCAATGATCCAGGCGCCTCGCAAATCGAGTCACAGCACCTCGGGCCATCCGACGACCGTGAATCAGCAACCCTTCAAATCCTCGCACCTGGCGCTTATACCGCAGTGCTTCGCGGCAGCGATGATGCGACCGGGGTCGCTTTGGTAGAAGTCTACAACGTCGGTAATCCGTGACGCTCCGATCCCGCGGTGGAAGCGTCGCCAGTCTTACTTATACCGCTGGCCGTGTTTGATCACGAGATCGACGCGCTGGAGTAAGTCGATGTAACGAAGCACGTCGCCTCTCACGGCGATGATGTCGGCGAACTTGCCTTCGCTCACCGACCGTAATCCTTGTCGACCTTCATCATCACCGCGGGCCAGTAGGTCGCGGCGCGGATCGCCGATGCTGCTGGCGGCACAGCACAAGAAATTCAGCGCGGAGGAGCGGAAGGATTGCCCGTTCGCCGACCTGCCGTCGAAACAGGGCGGCCAATGGGTACAGGGCATCACCCCCGCGATGATGCGGCGCTGCACCTGGGTGAACCCGGTGTTCGTCTGCCAGCTCAAGTTCGCCGAGTGGACCCGCGATGGGAAGCTGCGCCAGCCGGTCTTCCTCGGCCTTCGCGAGGACAAAAACCCGAAGGATGTGAAGCGCGAAGTTGCCGACATCCGGAAGTAGCGGTGCTTGTGTCAAGTATCGGGCGCAAAATGGATATTTAGCCGATGAAATTTTACGTCATCGTCACGCCGAACGGGGCGGTGTTCACCTCCAAAGCGCGGCCACGCGTCGCACCGGGAGCAGTTTAACTCCTAAAGCACCGTCTGATGTTTAGGCACTCCCAGCACCTCCAGTGCGCGCAACATCGCGGAGGCACGATTTTCGACGCCGAGCTTGGTGAGAATAGCATTCACGTGTTGATGAATCGTGTGGTGGCTCGCGCCGAGAATTGTTCCGATCTCCCAATTCGTTTTGCCTTCTGCAATCAGATACAGCACTTCCGCTTGGCGCGGCGTCAATCCCAGCGTCGTCAATTGCGCAGGCGACGGCGGCGCGTTGCACTCGCGCAATAACAGCATTTGATTGCCGCCCTCGCGTACCGTTTGCACCTCAAGCCGATGAGAGCCGCGTTCGATCACCAGTGACCGATGCGACTGAGCGAAACACGCCTCGCTTGCGAACGATGCTTCATGATGTGCGAGCCAGCGCCTGATCGCCTCAGGCAAGTTGCTGCTGATTGGCTCGTCGAAGTACTTCGAGACCAAAGAAGCGGCACTCGGAGTGAAATAGTGGACGTCTCCCGACGGGCTGATTAAAACCGCGCCGCGCTGAGGATCGGTGCACCGGGCGAGCGTTGCTTGTTCCAACTGTTGCCGCGTGGTGCGGTATCGTTCTGCGAGGTGCGGTTGCAGGAGCGTCAACACCGCTCGATCGCGCTCGGAAAAGTTTTTGTCAGGTCGATCCAGCACCATGCAAAGGCAAACGTCGCGCGATGCCGGCAGCGTGAACTCGATTTGATACCGCGAGTTGGATGGGCGGTAGTACTCGTTATAAATTGCGAGCCGCTCGAATTGTTCCTGAGGCATCAGATCGGTCGTGCGGACCGGAGCGAAGCCGGCAGTTTCGCGGTAGAGAGTGACGAACGGATGTTGATCTTGAAACCGGATGAAATTCTGGCGCGAGGGTTCACTCAACGGCTCGAGGGTCTTTTTCGGATAGCCCTGGCACAGTAACCGGACTGATTTCATTTCCAGCCGGTTGAAGCTCGCGTCTCGGGCCGGCACCAGTTTGAGCATTATCCCCAGTGCTTCGAATCCGAACGCCTCTGGTCGCTCGGAGGAATGAAGCTCTTGCACCACGGCCAGCACGCTTCTTAAATCTCGCTCCTTCAGCAGTCGCATCGCTGAATCTTCGATGCGCGAGTGTCGGGTAGCATTACGGGATCGCGGGGCCAGCTTCATCCAGCGAAGTTTACGTCGTTCAGCCGGCATAGACAAGCTTGGCTATACCAGTCTGTGCTCGGCGGACTTAATCTGGGATTTATGGATCTCCCTGTCGCAATTGCACTGAGCAGCATGTGAAACCCGTAAACCCAGCTTGTTATGGATCCGAGGGTGCGCGCTGCCATTTCCTTTATGCGAGATAACCTGCACCGGAGACTTTCGCTCGGGGAGCTTGCGCGTGCCGCGCAGCTTTCCCAAGTCCACCTCCGGCGCGTCTTCAAGCGCGAGACCAGCCTGACGCCTGCGCAGTATCTCCGCGCGCTTCGAATAGAACGCGCGAAACAGCTGCTGCAGAGTTCATCACTGAGCGTCAAACAAATTGCAGCCGAGGTGGGAACCGGCGACGTCAGCCACTTTGTCCGCAATTTCGAAAGGACAACGGGGCTTCCGCCCACGCGGCATCGTGCCCGGTATCATCAGAACCGTCGCGCAAAAACAACCAGTGCAGCGGATGAATGATCGAAACGGCTAACATATGATCGTTTCCGCTAACACAATTTTCTTCCGCAATGACTTTCAAAAACGCAAACTTCCGCCCTTGACCATGGCGCAGCAGGCACCATCGAAGGTCCCAAATAGCAGAGAGAACCGTTCACTTATGAAAACCGTTTACTTCCTATCTTCGTCCAATCTGAGCATCCGATTGTTCATTTCAATCGTTGCCCTAGTCACAGCTGCTCTTTGCGGAGCTGAACCAATATCGAGTCCCTCTGCTTCGCCGCCGGGTAACATTCTCACCGATGGCTGTCTCGTTCCAGGCTACGATGACCACTGTGAACGCTGGGTAAGCGTGTATGATAACCGCAATGGCCACAACGAAGATTTCAGCGCCAATGGCCAGCTTGCCGGATTAGAGGAGGCACGGGGGCAGGTCATTAGCCCTCAGGGCGATGTGGTCTATGTCACCGGGTATAGCTGGGACAACACCACCCAGGCCCAGCAGTTCGCGACCGTGGCATTTGACGTCGATACGGGGGCGAGGCTATGGGTGGCCCGGCACGGCGGGCCAGGAATTATCTCGTTCGCCTATGACATTGCCGTCAGTCCCGACGGCAGCCGCATCTATGTAGGCGGTCAGCAGTATCGGTATCAGCAGGGGACCCAATTCTCCGAAGCGACGACAATTGCTTACGACGCTGCCACCGGGCGCCAGCTTTGGCTGGCACGTTATCGGGAGCCCTTCGCTGGCGCATCTGCGGACCACGTCGTCGTCAGCCCCGATGGAGCCAGAGTCTATGTCTCCGGTGCAGATAGTGCCGGTGGCGATTTCGGCAGGAACGTGCAGCGCTACCTGACCATCGCCTACTCGGCGTCCACCGGAAGCCAGGAGTGGGTCGCGTTTCATGACAATCCGGAGCTGCAGGATTCCCCTGACAGCCTCGTATTGGGTCCCAGAGGCGCCCGGCTCTACGTCGCCGGTGGCGGCGGCCTAGTGGCCTACGATGCAGCAACTGGCGAGCAACTATGGGAGACAGCCGATCCAAACGGTAGCTTAAGTATATCGCCAGACGGTTCACAATTGTTCGGGATCGAACCGTTCGGCGGCGGCGCCGCGCTCGTCGCCTACGCTGCGGCAACCGGCAGAACATCGTGGAGTACTCCACTGCCGCCGGTGTTTGGTATCGTCAGACCCGTCGTCGGTCCTAAAGGAGCCCGCGTTTATCTGGCCACAACGCAGGACGTGACAGGGCCGAACGACCTGTCACAAAATATCGACGCCGTAACGATGGCATTCGACGCGAAATCCGGTGGCCTCGCATGGACCGCCGATTACAACGATGCACGCTTTCCGGCTCGGCAGGAGGCTAAAGGCCTGGCGGTGAGCCCCGACGGCAAGCGACTCTACCTGGCATCACGGTCTCCCCACCGCGGCCGCACGGAAAGTGGCATTTCCGAAATAAACACAGTTGCTTATGATGCCGCCGACGGAGCACAGAAATGGGTCGGGAGCTACCGTGCCTCTCCGGAAGATTTCGATGCTCTGGCTCAAAACCCAGGAGACCCTATCGTCGTCACGCCGGACGGGAGCAAGGTCATTGTCGCCGGCAGCTTCAACCACCACCCCTTCGGTCGACCTAACGAGCTCTACCCAAATAACCTTGAGGACTACGCACTCCTCGCCTACGACACTCAACTCGCCCCGGGAGTGCGCGCGCTTAAAGCTGTTTCGCGCAAGGTTCACGGGAAGGCCGGCACTTTCGACCTCGTAGGAATTGAATGCCGCAGCGGGGGCCCGAACAATCGGTACCAGATGGTGGTTACTTTCCCGAGCGCAGTGACCTTTCGTGGTGCTGCGATCACCTCAGGAACCGGCAGCGTGGCAAGCACGAGCACCGATGGAACTGAGGTAACGGTCAATCTCACCGGGGTCGCCGACGCTCAGACAATTACCCTGACTTTATCCGACGTTAGCGACGGCACTCATACGAATGACGTGGCTCTCGCGCTGAGCGTACTAGTCGGCGACCTGACAGCAGGCGGTTCTGTCAGCCTCAGCGAGGATCTTTCCCAAGTTTACTACCTATTGGGTCAGCCGTTCACGATGGCAAACTTTCGTGCAGACGTAACGACCAATGGATTGATCGGCAATGCTGATTTTTCGTTGGTGGAAGCAAAATTGGGCAATGTGTTGCCCTAGCAGCAAGTCAACAACGTAAAATGAAATCGAAATTTACTTTACTCCTGACATCTCTTCAGAACGGGATGGTGCCACTGATGATAGCCAGCAGCTTGTTACTAAGTGGCGTTCTTACTGATCGCATCTGCGCGACGCCAATCCCCCAGAACCTCGGCAATGGGTTGCGGGACATTGTCGAGAAACAATCATCAACGAGGCAAACAACACCTGGTGCGCAAGCGGCACCGAGCACGGCGAACGCAGCCCAGCGGCCCTCATTGATCAACTACGATAAGTTGAAAATAACGGATGCGCAGCAACGCGTCCTAGTGAACATCGTTCTCAATGGGACGCTGTCGCACCCGATCATTCAAAAGCGAATAGCCGATCTTGGCGCTACAATCACGGCGGTCGACGCGGGATACCGTGCGGGAGTCATCGAGGCATTCGTATCTCCTGCGCAGGCCGTCGAGATCGCCAAAATGGCGGGTGTTTCGGCGGTCCACCTCGTTCCTAAACCGATCAAAAATATCGGAAAAGCGACTACTCGCGGAGTCGTCCAGCATCGGATCGACAAAATACCTGCTGGGGTAAACGGCGCGGGCGTCACGGTCGGAGTCCTCTCGGATAGCTACGATTTGGCTAGCCAATTTGGGGCCCCTGTGACGGCAGAGAACGACGTTGCTTCGGGTGATCTTCCGGGTGCCGGGAATCCTTTTGGTCACAGCAAACCCGTGGTTGTTTTTCAGGAAGGGGTTTCCGGATCGGACGAGGGGCGCGCGATGCTTCAAATCGTGCACGACGTCGCCCCCGAGGCGCGGCTGGGGTTCGCGACGGCGGTTGTCGGCGAAGTCGAATTTGCAAATAACATTCGCTCGCTCGCTGGCCTGCCGAGCGGATCGTCATCCAACTCCGCCTTTAAAGCGGATGTCATCATCGACGATGTCCTCTATTTCGATGAACCCATGTTTCAGGACGGCATTGTGGCCCAAGCGGTGGATGATGTCGCCGCGGCCGGAGTCGCCCATTTTTCCTCCGCGAGCAATCAACCCGGATTACAGGCGTACGACTCTGCATTCAGGCCTGTGCCGGCTTCGGCGAAGGCGGGCAGCAATCTTGACTTTACCGGCGTCGACCCGGCCCTTTACAAGGGCGGTTTCCATAACTTCGCCACAAATGGAGCGCAGGACATCGCCCAGAACATACACATCGACCAGGACGGGCTTATCGTGTTCCAATGGAACGAGCCGTACGATTCGACGCCGCCTGCGCTTGGCAAGGTCCTTCAATCGGGCTCGGGGAGCCTAACAAGTGAGAACCCCACCAAGACATTTGCATTCGCCGCTTCGGCTGGCCAACGCATTGGCATCACCGTCGATGCTGCCCCTGGGAGCGCGAATCCTCTGCAAGACGCAACTATTACGCTCATTGATCCAAGTGGAGAGGAGATCGCCTTTCGGGACGCAACCACCATTCCTGAGCTTCTGATTGCATTCTTGCCGAATAGCGGCACCTACGAAATCCGCATTGGAGGATTTCAGGGAACAACGGGAGACTTTGTTTACGACGTTCGTCAAGCCAGTGTTAAAGGAAGTGTCGAGTCGGACTTCAATTTGTTGTTCTTTGACGCCAACGGGAAGTTTGCAGGTGCCGTCGCGGAGGACAACCGCTCCACCAATCGACCGATCGAGATAGGTGCACTCTTTGGCGCGTTTGACGTCCAGATGGTAATCGCTCGCGCGAACAAGCCAGCGCAGGGAATTTCCGCGGCGGATCATCTTCGCTATGTCTGGTTCCGCGGTGGCCAGCCGCAGGAATACGTTTCTTATACTACGGCAGCCACTTACGGTCACAATAGTGCGGCTGGCGCGAATGGTGTGGCCGCCTATGCCTTCTCTCCACCCTTCATTCCAGAATCATTCACGTCCCCGGGGCCGGTAACGATCTATTTCGACAAGGACAGCAATCGCCTGCCCGAGCCTGAACTCCGCCAAAAACCCGACATGGCTGCGATGGATGGCGCTAATACCACGTTCTTCTCTCAAGACGCACCACAGGACCACGACGGTCGGCCCAACTTCTATGGTACCAGCGCGGCCGCTCCGCACGCCGGGGGCATCGCAGCTTTAGTGTTACAAGCTGCGGGAGGTCCGCGTTCACTGTCTCCTGAAACCGTTCGCCGGACGATGCAGGCATCTGCATTCCTGCATGATTTAGATCCACATCATGCCGCAGGTGTTGCGGAGGAAGCCGGCAATACTGTCGTCATCTCCGTGGACGGTGACCGAAACCTCGCGAGTTCTACCGACCCAAACTTCTTCGGAGTCGTGTACAGGGGTCCAAGCAGTTTGAAATCATTAACCTTTGACCTGGCTGATGCGAATCCGACGAAGCGACCAACGCGGCAGGGACTCGTGTTCCAGCCAGTTGAGGGGTTAGGTTTTCCTTTCACATTGGGTGATCTCGTTGGTGTTTTGCCTTCGGCGATTAGCACAGAGTTCTCGATGCCAGCGCCCGGGCCAAGTCAGTTCAGTCAGTTAAAAGTGTCGATAAAGCCCGGGGCGATGGGGAATGGAGACGTGATTCGCTTCGGAGTTGATCGCGACGAAACCGATGCCTTCGGGCCACTCCTCGCGATCGGCGGCAATAGCGCCGACCTCTTCGGCTCGGGAATTCTGCTCCCGCAAGGCACGATTGCTTCCGGTGGGGCGATCTTCACTGCGACTTTATCGAACGGAAACGTAATGGAAGGTGTCTTCACGAATACGATAGGGCACGGTTATTCGCCGGTTGATGGTTACGGGTTTGTGAACGCTCAGAAGGCCATCGAAGCCGTGACGAGCAATACTCCGGCTCAGCTTCTGAATGTTTCGACGCGAGCGGGTGTCCAGACTGGCGACAACGTGTTGATCGGCGGATTCATCGTGACGGGCGAAAGCCCGAAGAGAGTTATTCTGCGGGGTATTGGTCCTTCGCTGAAGACCAATGGCCGTGGATTACCGGGAAGGTTGGCCGATCCCATGATCGAGCTGCGGGATGGGAACGGCGTCCTTTTGGTCAGCAACGACAACTGGAGAGATTCGTCGCAAAGTGGTGCGATCGAAAGCAGCGGAGTGGCCCCGAGCGACGACCGTGAATCGGCAATTTTGCGCACTCTGGATCCAGGGGCCTATACGGTTATTCTGCGCGGCAAAGATGACACGACGGGGATCGGTCTTGTTGAGGTCTACGACGGCAATCCTGCTGCGAAGTCAACGCTCGCTAACGTTAGCACGCGCGGGTTGGTGGAAGCGGGCGACAACGCGATGATCGGTGGCTTTATGACAGGCAACAGTATGACAGTCGTGATTCGCGCGATCGGACCGAGCCTGACCGGCGCTGGAGTTGCCGACGCGCTGCAGGATCCCACCCTTGAGCTGCACGATGCTAACGGCACCGTCTTCGCGACGAATGACAACTGGCGCGATGATCCGAGCGCGGCGGAAATCGATGCAAATCAGCTCGGACCGTCCGACGATCGCGAATCCGCCACGCTCCAAATCCTCGCGCCCGGTGCTTATACCGCAGTGCTTCGCGGCAAGAACGATGCGATGGGCGTCGCACTGGTAGAAGTATACCACCTGCAGTGAGGGCCTGACCCGGCCGCTGATAAGAAATAAGCAATCTCTTCCCGCAAATGCGCTACGCAGCAGCGGCATTAGGAACTTCCCCCGCAGCTGTGAAGTCTCCGGGCGCGCGGGGCGGCGCGCGCCCGGAGAAGCTTGAGTCTTGGGGCTTTAGCGGAGCGCGCTCTAAACTCGCGTGCCTTGGCCGTGTTCCTGACGCGGCGTGACGGTGCGCAGCGTCCGGGCAGCGATTGATGCCATCGCTTTTTCCTGCTGTTCCGCGGGCAGGTTCTTCACGAGCTTGCGATACGCTTCCTTCAGTTCGGGATTTGCATCGAGTTGTTTCATTACGCTGGTGCGCACGCGTTCGCGTCGCTCGAGCTTGTTGACGTTCTGCAAGACGAGCATTCGTTCCAATCGCTCTCGCGGAAGTCCCTGGATGTAATTCCACTCTTTTGGATTCGCTTGGATGTAGGCGTCGATCTTCGCGTTGATCTCCACGTTATCGCGAAGTTTGGGCGAGTCGCCGGCGGCATCGGCAGCGGCGCCGTTGCCATTGGTGTTTTTGTCGGATCGTTTCAGACTCATATTAGTTGTTCAGGCAGCGGTTTTGGTTTCACGGAGAGCCGCGATGATCTCGCCGCAGAAGAGATCAACGAGCTCGAAGGCGTCCTCGTGTTCGACCGCGAGGCTCATGAGGAACTCGGGGCCAGGCGAAGCGCCGAGCGTTTGCTCGACTTCCTCGCTCGCTTCCGAGTAACGCGAGACGGTGGTCGGGGCGACGGTGACGATGACTGGTTGGTTATCGGTGGCTTTCATAATGCGATTGCGATGCCTCACCATTTGTCGTCCGGTGATGGTGTCGGCGGCTTGGGCTCGCGGAGCTTGCCGTCGAGCGAATTGAGCTGCGCGCGCAACGTGGCTACATCGCGCTTCAACTCGAGGTTCTGCTTCGCGATCTCCTCGCTCTGACCGACAGCTTGTCCGAGTTCGCCGAGTTTCTGATTCAGCGTGGCAGTCTGCTCGGTGAACGCGCGCGTCGCGATGCGCTGCTTGTTCACTTCCGCTACGACGGCGTCGTTTGCTGATGCGGTCTGTGAAGGAACTAGATCGCGTCGCGGCAGTGACTCTCCATTGTTCGGGCGCAGGTCCCATCGCGTTGTACTCTCCACGCGATAAACAGGATGGCCTTCATGCATGACGAGCGGATCACGCGCGTCGACGTAACGGCCGAGCCGATATTCCTGAAGCTGTTCGCCATTTCGTATGCCATTGGAACTCACAGGCCGGCCGACTGGAGTAGCCGCAAGTGCGATGGTCTTCTTTGGCGTGGTTGTCGTGCATGCCGCGAGCAGCAGTAGTGGGAGCAGGAGTAATAGTTTCATCGATTAAGAGCGGGTTGAGAAGTGGAAGGCAGAGCGTCGCGGAGAGGCGCGGTCGCGTCGGGCGTCGTCGGCGAAAACAGCGGCCGATCAACCGCTGGCGAAGGTGTTGGCGAAGCGTCCTGAGTCGCGTTCATCGCCGCTGCCATAGTGCCGCCGATCTTCGCGTCGTGTTCATCGACGGTCTGCGTGATGTAGAGGTAGAATTGTTTGCCGGCCGGAACGCGGACGTAGAAACCGTCCCGTTCTATGGCTGTGAGAATCTGTTGCGCGTAGCGATCCATCACCGCTTGCGCCCCTTTCAGCGGAGCGTTCTGCAGGCTCGGCAAAGCGAACGATCCGAACGCGGAAATTTGCTTGTCGGTGAATGCTTCTGCCGCGCCGCTGAGCAGTGCAGCGATGTAGAGTTTTACTTCGGCGAGGTTGTCGGTTTTCAGAAGCCGACCGCGCAATCCAGCGCTGCCATCGGTGATGGCCCAGGTTCCCGTGTCTGCATCGCGGTCATGATCGAGTGCGAGTCCGGAGACATCGAGTTCCTGGCCATTTTGCCAGACAAGCGTCCAGCGTCCATTGCTCGCAATCCGCTCTCTAGCGCGATCCAGCTGCGCCGATCCGTGAACTTCGGTTCCACCTGGAATGATGAGTTGGCCGTGATGAAAAATGTCTTCGGTAACGAGCCCGACGATCGGCGTCTGAATCGAAGACGAGTCGACGGTGATGACGAGCTGGCACGGAATCAATCGACCGAACGGTGCGAAGTCCTCGCTTAGCGTTTTGCTTTCCTTTGTGGGAGCTACCGGCGTTTCGGCAACAAGGCTCAGCACCGGAAGCGGCGGCGGTGTTGTTGATTTTACCGTGGTTGGTTGTGGCGTCGGTTCCGGTTTCTGTTCCGTGGTTCGCGGATCGAACGGAACCATCTCGCGGCGAACTGTTGTCGGCAGTTGTGCAGCATTGTCACCGGTCTTGGCTGACTTCGGCGGAACGATAGAAACGTGATCGCGCGTTGTTCTACGGCTGTTGACCAGCAGCAGCAGGATCGCCAGGCCGACGAGGAAGAGCGTGAGCGCGCCAGTCGGCGAGCGGAAGAAATTTAGAAAACGGCGCGGGTTCATTGTGGGAGCGGAGCGGGTTCGATGTCCTTGGAATCCGGCACGGATTCGACGGCGTCGCGGCGAGCGAGAACGAACGTGAAGTCGTTCTTCAGCGAGAGATCATTGCGGCCGGCAGGTGCGCCGCTCACGACGACATAGCCAATGGTTGATTGATGCGGCGCAATCGCGCTCACAAGATCTGTCAGCGAAGGTGTCCAGACGCGGTCGCCAACGTGCACCTCAAGCTTTTCCGGCGTGTGCTCGAGGGCGTTGTCGCCGCGATTATTGATGACGAGCTGGAAGACGAGCGCGTCATCATCTGGAAAACGGAACGCATCGACCGCGCGCACTTCGTAGTCGCCGCAATCGCTCACGAGCGGCTGCTCGTGCAGGTCACGATGCTCAATGTCCGTGACAGCGTCGGGCTGCTGCGTTTTCAGCAACGCGAACGCCTTCACTTTGTCGAGAAGACCGAGTAAACGCGGCGGCGTAAGCAGACGCGTTGAATGAGTGCTCTTCTCGCCTTTGCCTTGGAGCACTACCGAATACCAAGGCTCCGCGCTTTCGTGCAGCTCGAATACGTACGTGCGATTGTTCCAGCGCACGTTCAGGTTCGTCGTCGCGTCTTTCGCGAGTGCGCGCAGCGACACATAAGCGGTACCTTTGGTGTGCGCGATTTGGAACAGACCTGGCGTCTTGCCGTCCGTCGTTGTCATCGCTCCGTCTACGGCGGCGATGGGCGACGGAAAGCTAATGGTCGTTACACGCGCCCCGGATACCGGGATTGTGTAGACGGTGTGATCGTCGAGCGGGAAGTCTTGGACGCGCTGCTCGCTCGCATGCGCAACGAGCGAGCTTAGCGGCAAAGCGAAGAAAATAAGCTTAACGAGTTGGTTCATACTTGAAGTCCTGGATGGCAGTCGGGAAGCGGCCGTTCTCGACCATGTTTGGATTGCGGCGCATCTTCAGTTTGAGCGTGAACGGCACCGCTTCGGTGAAGGCACGCTCTTGGAAGATGCCGCTGCGGATGAGTTGTCCGCTTACCTGTGTCAACACGGCGTCACTGCGCGTTTCGAGGAAGTCGATCTTAGCGATCTCGACTTTCTGGTGCAGCTGCTTGGCTTTGAATTCCGGCTCTTCTGACGACCATTCGCCGGACGCCTTTTCGTACGCTTGCTTCAGGAACATCTGCTTCATCAGCTCCGGATGATCGAAGCCTTTCGGGTTGCGCTCTAGAAACGCGAGCGCAGCAAGCGTGCTCTGTTGCGCATGAAGCTCGCGCGCTTCTTCAAAGTGCAGCAGCGGCGAAACGAAGAACGTGCCCGCGGGATCAACGATCACCACGCGTTCGCGTTCTTTCAGCGTTCTCGCGAGATGAATACGTTCGACCGCTGCACCAATCAGCACTGCGACGACGGCGAGGAACCAGAACCGTGCGAGACGATCTTTATCGATGAAGACGCGAACGGGATCAGTGCGTCGGCCGGCAATCTGCGGTGGCTGTTTCACTGGTGCCGTCGCACGGAGTTCAGGTGACGTTGTTGCTTCCATAATCAGTTCCGGGACTGGAGGAGAAGTTCACGAACAGCGTCGTCTCCGGTTGGGTCGCTTTTCTTCGGCTTTTTCGGTCGGCGCGATGCGCCGCGCGCGCTGCCTAACGAGCCGACGAGATTTCCCATCGGTGAATAGGAGCTGCCGCTCATGGAAGCTTCTGCAGCTCCGATTCCGGCAGCCGCTCCACCGCCGATAACGCCCGCTGCCGCCGCAACTGCGCCTCCGCCTGCGCTCAACGAAGCAGCCGCTCCGGCGCCCGCGGTTAGACCGGCAACACCTGCTGTTGCTGCGGTGGACGCGAGTCCTTGTCCGACTTGTGCGCCGGTCGCGATTGCTTTCTGGATAATGATCGGCGCGGCGATCGTGCTGGAGATTAGCCAGATTGCCAGAGCAGCAAGGCCCATTAGGTTCTGCAGCCCGTAACCAGCGCCTCCTGCGAATCCACCCGACGCTAGGAAGCTTTGATCAGTCATGAAACTGATCAGTCCCGAAGTGAGAAGCGACGCCGCGCCCCAGCCAATGGGCCAACAGAGCACGCCGGCATAACCAAGAAGGAAGCCGACTCCTATCGAGTGCAGCGTCCGCACGGCGAGAAAACCGATGAAGATCGGCGCGAGCGCGAAGCCGACGTAAAGGATAAATTTCTGAATGAGGTAGGCGTAGAAGACGATGACGCTCGCGAGAAAGCCGAGCGCGTACATCACGATGGAGATGCCCGCCTCGAAGATTGCCTGCCCGTCCAGCATGTCCCACCAGGATTTGGAGCCTGAGGT
>JAABUS010004632.1_pt1 | contig 19439 bp, 19 predicted proteins | sample 5560161 | NCBI WGS metagenome assembly JAABUS01 (sample SAMN10711885, study PRJNA513376) | rock metagenome | isolation source: Antarctica rocks | place: Antarctica: Victoria Land, Trio Nunatak nord | collected 2016-01-04 | reverse complement strand
CAATCAAACAGTGATATAGTTCTAAACATATCATGACTTCGTATAATCAATTCAATGATTGATTAAGTTAACGAGACAATCACATTTCTAGATATAAAAACGACGCGATTACACTTGATATTGAAGTACAATAACAAACTAATAAATCAAGAAACTTGACTCATTTATTTGAGACTTGAACAACATTGAAAGAAGTTATGTTTAAATGTTATGAAGCAATCAAACAGTGATATAGTTCTAAACATATCATGACTTCGTATAATCAATTCAATGATTGATTAAGTTAACGAGACAATCACATTTCTAGATATAAAAACGACGCGATTACACTTGATATTGAAGTCATCACAAAATGTGAAGATATTCATCATGATGAGCGAAAAAATGCGCGAAGAGTTCAGAGAAATCAGTGATGCACAGATGTTATGAAGCAAAGAGATTCAAAGCAATCACTTGAAGAATTTCATTATTGCTATTATCTTTAAAGAATATCAGAAATATAAGATTCTGTTTGAGAAAAAAAGTGATCAGAAGACACTATTCAAACATCAATCATGAGATCATGAGATTAAGCTCATTGATGACAAGAAACTCATGAAACAGTTCATTTACTCATTATTAATAGAAAAACTCGATGCTTTGCAACAATATTTGAAGAAGAACATGTGAAAAGAATTCATTAAAGAATCATAATCATCAGTAAAATATTCAATTTTGTTTGTTCTGAAATTGAATGAAAGTCTAAGACTATGTGTTGATTACAAAGCATTGAATAACATCATGATTAAAAACAGCTATTCATTATTGCTCATAGCAGAACTGCAGAACAGATTGCAAAATGCACAGTAATTTATGAAATTCAATATATTTAAAGCATTCAATCAAATATAAATTAAAGAAGAAGATGAGTGAAAGATAATCTTTTACACTCGACTAGAACATTACAAGTATTTGATCATGTCTTTCAACTTAATCAATGCTTCAATCACGTTTCAGATCTTTGTAAATAATGTGTTACAACGTCATTTGAATCAATTCATCATAGTATATTTGAATGATATATTAGTATATTCAAAGATGAAGAAAGAACATGTGCAACATGTTAAAAAAGTTCTACAGACTTTGAAGAAAGTTGATCTGCGCATCAAGTCAGAAAAAAGTGAATTTCATGTACAGAATGTACAGTTTTTGAGATTCATAGTCATGTCTCAGAGTCTAAGAATGAATTCAAAGAAGATAGAAGTTGTTACGACTTAATTGACATCAAAGTCAAAGATTGAAGTTCAATTTTTTTTAGAATTCGCGAACTTTTATAGACACTTTATAGAAAGATACTTCAGAATCATCTCATCACTTACAAATCTTATGAGAAAGAATATATCATTCATATGAATTGAGAAAGTGAAAGAAGCTTTCAAGAAGCTGAAGAAATAGTTCATCTTTCAGTCAGTACTGATCATGTTTGAATCAGAAAAACTCATTACACTTGAGATGAATGCATCAGATGAAGTTATCAAAGCATGTATCAGTTAATCAAATGATAAGAAACGTCTGCATCTCATTGCATTTCACAGTAAAAAGTTTACAGACGCTGAATTGAACTATAAAATATACAATAAGAAGCTGTTTGTTACAATTCTAGTCTTGTCAGACTCAGTCTTCTAGTCTTGTCAGACTTATTCTCACTTCGTTATCTTGACTAGTCTTTATTGAGTCTAGCGTTGACTGAGAAACACACATATGTAGTCAGCTTCTTTTCTGTAGCTATCTTTCTTTCTTAGCATTTATCTTCTAGTTAAATGACACTCATATTGACTCGCTCTATGCTGATCTCTAACATTAGATAAATGCTCATCAACTACTCTGTTATCAACGAATAAATGATACAAAACAATCTATTCAGTAAGAAAAATTTGCAAGAAATTCTTCAAATTTGCATCATCATCATTTTAGATCGCAAGAAATTCTTCAATTCTACACTCATTTTTATCATTCTATTTGCAAGAAATTCTTCAAATAAAGCACTTAATTATTATCTGAAATTCACAAGAAATTCTTTGAATTTTCACTCATTAAAAAACATTAATTTAAAACATTAATTTCTCATTTACTCTTATCTCAACATCTTCTACCTTCTCTCATCATGATACATGACGTCAAGTCAGTTGAATCTTGAACAACTCATTTGCTTAGAAGCACTGTCAATAGAAGAGTTTCACTTCTACTCATTGATGCTTCAGTTGAAGCTGAGAAAGCTGTCATTGCATGAAACATAAACATCAAAGAACAACTGTTTCATTGAGTCAGCAATCAATTCAGTGAAGTCATCAATATGCTGAACAAGCTTTAAAATCAATGAAACTTGACTTTACAACTTAATGAACATTGACTTCTCATACAAGACAATCACAAAAAGAGAGCGAAACAACTAAAAGTTGCTTTTGATAAGAATGATGAGCTAGAGAAAAAGATTAATCAGTTACAAGACGAGTGATTGAACTTCAGAGCGAAACAACGTCAAGCTGATTGATTTATGCTTCATCAAGATACTCAGTCAGCTGAGCAACAAGTTAATCAGAAAGTTGAATGAAACTCAACTTTTGAAGCTCGCTCTCAACGAGAATCTTCTACTTTATCTGAAAATGAAAATGATCATCACAAGTTCATTAAGCTTTCGAATTCACTCATCTTCATCGAAACAGATGACTTTATCTGAAAGACATGAAACATCAAAATAACTGACAAGCTTGATGTTAATGCGAATCATTACTCTATTGAAAAGATTCATATTGTTTATGTAATTTTCAGACTAGAAGATGATGCTGATCAGCAAATCTATGCAAAGCATCATATTGATGCTTTCTCATTCTATCAATTACTATCAGAGCTACTGAAACATTTGAAAGAAATTTATGAAGATCAGAATCTTATTTGAAAGTGTCGTTGCAAATACATTACTCTGAAGCAGCTCAACAAGTCTTTCAGCTCTTTCTATTCAGAATTCACTAGAATATTCAGCTTTCTGAACTACGATGATATCATTCTGATGAATGACATTCAAAATAAAATCAACAATCGTCTTCAGAACGCATTGTCAGTTTGTCTCATAAAGTTTAGCTCACTTGATAAGCTCAAGATCTTTCTTCAAGATGTGAATAACAAACAACAAGTCAATTATCAGCTACGTGATGAGCAATGAATAGTCAAATTGATAGCAGCTTCGAAAAAACGTTTTGTTTCTTTGTTGACATCAACTTCAGTCTCGACTACTAGTTATGTTTGACTTGCTACTTTTTTCACTCTTGAATCTGAATAATCAAGAATGTCAATCATCTGCTTCAACTGCAAAGTATCAAGTCATCTTTCAAAGAACTGCTCTCAGCTGAAGATTAGTACTTCAACATCTTGTGCATTCATCTTTTGTCTCAATGAGATCATCATGTTGAAAGAAGAGAAGAAATTATTTACAGAGAAATCAAAGAATGAGACAAAAAACTAGTGACTTTCATCAAAGATGTGATGAAAGATGTGTTAATTTCTTCAACAATGAGCAGCTCAAATGATCTTTTTGCTTTGAAATCTTTGACTACTGAATGTGTATTATTTAGCAATGAAATTAGTTACTCATTAAAATCATTGATTAACACTGAAGCAGCTGACTATTCGTTTATTAATGAATTAATCGCGCAGAATGTTTATGATCATTTGCAAATTGAATCTTTATCTTTAATCAAGCTCAAATCAATAAGAGAATTCAATGATCATTATGCAAAAAAGCTCATTACTCATGCAATTTATTTGAATCTAACTGTTCAAGATCACATGAAACGTTTCGTCTTTATGCTGATCACTTGATTAGATCAACATCAGATGATTCTTGAAAAAACATGAATGAACAAGATCAAAATGACTATTGATATGAAAGATAATTGTCTTCAATTTTCTAGTTTCAAAGTTCATATCAAAGCTTTTATCAAAGCTCATTCAACTGTTCTTTCAAGCAAGAAAATCGCGATAGAACAGAAGAGTTTAATCTCTACTCAAATATTAAAGAGATCTACTTTTTCTGTCATCACTCAACTCAGCGAGAAGTCATCTTCATTCAGTAAAATCGTGAAATCATCTAATTCAGTCAACTTCGCTTCGTCTTTCAATTCAATGAACATAGCAATGATAAAGACTGCAGCATATAAATCACTAGTCAAACGGTTGAATGTGACTACTTTCGCGATTATCATCACGAAAATCGATCGACTTCTAAAAACAGCTAGAAAAAAAACTCGAAGATGTAAATCTACAAGAGCTTTCACATGAAGAAATTTTGAAAGAAGTCAAAGCTAAGCTTTCTTTGAAATATCATGACTATCTAGACGTGTTTAATCAAGCGATGACTGATCAACTATTCTTTCATCGTCTCTATGATCATAAAATTGAGTTGATTGATGAGAGAATGTCTTCTTGAAGTCGTTTCTATCATATGTTTGATTACAAGCTTCAAAAGATGAAGAATTACCTGATTGAACATCTGAATAAGAACTTCATATCTTCTAGCTCAATCTCATACGCTTCGCTCATACTATTCATCGAAAAGAAAAACGATAGTCTGCGTTTCTGCATTGATTATAGAAAGCTCAATGCTTTGATTAAACGAAATCGTTATCTTCTACTCTTAATAAACGAAACTCTCGCTTGTATTCAAGATTAGCAAGTATCTGACTTGATTGAATATAATAGTTGTCTTCAACAAACTACGCATGCATTCAAAAAGCGAAAATTTGACTATCTTTATTATCTCTTTTGATTTTTACAAATATCACGTGATGTCTTTCAAATTAATCAACGACTTGACTTTCTATCAACACTATATGAACGACGTGCTGTTTGATTATCTACATCAGTTTTGTCAGATTTATCTAGATGACATTATCATTTACAGCAAAACACTGAAGAAACATAAGAAACATGTACAACTAGTTTTATATAGACTATGAAAGATTAATCTACAGATGAATATAAACAAATGCAAGTTTCACGTTCAAAAGATCAGCTTTTTAGAACTATTGCTATTCATCGAGAGACTGAAGATGAATTCTCGAAAGATATAAGCAGTTGTTGAATGATCTACTTCTACAAATCTCACTCAGATGCAGTTCTTTATCAACTTCTGCAATTTCTATCGTCGCTTTATAAAGAATTTCTCAAAGATTGTTTGATCAATGATTCAACTCACTTAAAAAAAGATGATATTTGAATGAGATCACGCTTGTCAAATGATCTTTGATCATATGAAGAAACAAATGACTGAAGCATTTATTCTTTGTCATTTTGATCAGAATAGAAAGACTATTCTTGAAACAGACTTATTCAACTACGTCAATGATGACATACTTTCTCAATATAATGATGAAGAAACATTGCATTTGATGATCTACTACAGCAAGAATCTGAGTTTCACTGAGTGCAATTACGAGATTTATGACAAGAAGTTACTAACAATCATTCAAGCATTCAAGCATTGATGATCTGAGCTGAAATTGACTGAGTTATTAATCAAGATGTTCATTGATCATCAAGCTCTGACATCATTAATGAAGAATAAAGAGTTGAGTAGACGTCAGATGCGCTGAATACAAAAGCTCGTTGATTTCAACTTCAAAATCATGTATCATTCAGACAAATAAAACATCAAAGTTGATGCATTGACTCGTCAAGTTGATTCAGTTTCTAGAAGTCTTGAGAATAAATGATGTTGCTATCAGCGAACTACAATTCTTACGTTGAATCAAATGAAAATTGCTAATCTAGAAGAGAAAGAGAATGATGAATCAATTTATCAATTGATTTTAAAAGCTAACAGAATCAACGAGAATTGTATTCTACTTCGTGAAGTCGTATTAAAAGATGAAGCTCAATACAAAGATACTAAATTAAGAAATTGTCGAGTTCAGAACGAAATACTATATTGAAATAATCTTCTATGAGTTTTCTTTGATGAGCGTCTTCAAATGAAGCTAATTCAAGAAGTTCATGATCAATCTTCTATTGATCATTTTCAAATTCTCAGAACAATGAAGATCATAAGAAGATACTACTATTGATCTTCAATGTGAAAGACAATAGATTAATATATTTGAAACTGCTACATTTGTCAGCGATCAAAAACTTCTCAAAATAAATTCAATGAACTACTACATTCTCTATTCATACTTGAACAGCAATGAAAGAACATAGTCATGAATTTCATCATTAACTTATCTTTTTCAAAAGACAAAAACATCATACTAACAGTGATATGTAGATTGACAAAGAAACGACATTATATTTCTTGCTTCACTGATGACGAGAAAATCACAGCAGAAAAAACAGCTGAGCTAATGCTTCAGTGAATATATCAAATACATGATTTACTCGATTTCATTGTTTCAAATTGAGATTCTCAGTTTATCTTCATTTTATGAAAGTCGCTTTGCAAAAGACTAGACATTAATCTGCAACTCTTTACAGTTTATCACTTTCAGATTGATGATCAAAGTGAATGAGTCAATCAGAACGTTAAAACATATCTTCAATTCTTCTGTTTGTACATGCAGAATGACTGAGCTAAGCTACTATTCATGATTGAGTTTGTTGACAATAATGCTTTGTTCTCAGTCATCTTCTTGATCTCTTTCTTTCTAAACAAAGACTTTCATTCTCATATGAGCTTTGAACTCGATGTCATTAAATATGAAAGTTTCTGTGAACGCTTGCAGATGACTAAAGTTGAGAATATATCTGAACATATGAACAAAACACTGAAGTTTGCTCGCGAGTCGCTAGTCAAAACATGAGAACAAATGATGAAACAAGTCAATAAGCATAGAAAAGAAGTTGATTACAAGATTGAATCAAAGATGTTTCTGAATGAAAGAAACATTGTTACAGCAAGATTTTTTAAGAAGTTAAACGACAAAATGCTCGATTCTTTCATCAATCTAGATTTCATTGACTCTTCATATAAACTGAAATTATCAGAGTTTATGCATATTCATGATGTATTTCATTCTAATCTGCTTCATCTCGTCGTCGATGATTTCTTGTCTGATCAAAAGAATGAGTTCTTCAAATAAATAGTAATAAACGATGAAGACGAATGAAAAATCGACGATATATTGAATTTTCGTCAATATCGAAGACGACTTCAGTATAGAGTCAAATGAAATGACTATGACAATGATCTCAATTGATACAATGCTGATAATGATGAATTTATGAACGCTCAGAAGATAGTTAATGATTTTCATATTCAATATTTGAACAAATCGCGCTAGAAGCACTTTCAACTATTCAGTCAATCAGAATTTAATGAGTCTGAGTTTGTGAAATCAATTGAATCGAGCAGAAAGTACATTCATGTGAACATGAATTATTGAAGAAGAGAAGTAATGTCATGATTCTAGTCTTGTTAGACTCAATTTTCTAATCTTGTCAGATTTATTCTCGCTTCGTCATCTTGACTAGTCTTTATTAAGTCTAGCGTTGACTGAGAAACATAAATATGTAGTCAGCTTCTTTTCTGTAGCTATCTTTCTTTCTTAGCATTTATTTTCTAGTTAAATGACATTTATATTGACTCACTCTATGCTGATCTTTAACATTGTTAACTATTGTTGATTCTTTCAAATAATGAAGAGTGTATCTGAAAAAATCTAGACATCAGATTCAAGTATATACAAATCATAAGAATCTGCTATACTTTATGATCATGAAAGTTCTAAATTGAAAACAGATTAGATGATTGAAAGAATTTTCATCATACAACTTTCAAATTCAATATTGAAAGAAATCTGAGAACTCAAAGATCAACATCTTGAGCAGAAGAGCAGATCACATGACAGATAAATCGTTGATAAATCAGACTATTTTGCAAGAGAACTCAGATGATTCAATTGTTTATAATAAACAAAACGTAACTACTTTACAAATCAACAATAAAGATCTTGAAAAATGAGTAAAGTTAAAGCTAGTGAAGAACTCAGTCACGCAAGATATTATAAAAAATATCAAGAACAATGCAGACTTTGAGATTATCAATGAAATATTAACATTTCAAGATCTGATCTATGTTTCAACAAGATGCAGACAAGAGATAATAAATGATCATCACAAGTTAATGATACATGAACATCAAGATTTGAATAAAATCATTGAGAGAATATCTAGAATCTACTATTTCTCAAAGATGAGAAAACAGATAGAAGATATTATTAGAAAGTGCAATGTATGTATTTGTACAAAACACAATCAACATAAACTTTATGAACTTTTGAAAAGTTTCAGCACATTGAATCATGCATGAAAAAGCATAGCTTTGAACTTCATCATCAAGCTATCTAAGTCAAAGAAAAGAGTCATTGAAGCAACATATGATTTTATATTGATTATAACAGACAGATTAATCAAGTATGAATACTTCTTGTCATACAAGAAAACAACATTTGCAAAAGATTTAATTTACACATTTCTGAGAATGATTGTAGCAAATCATGAATTATCAGACGAGATAATTTCAAATAGAGACAAGCTTTTCACATTAAAATTCTGAAAATTCTTGATGAATCAGTTAGAAATTCATCATAAGCTGTCAACAACTTATCATTTGCAAATAGATGAACAAATGAAAAGAATGAATCAGACATTGAAACAGTATCTCAGATGTTATATTAATTATAGATAGAATGATTGAGTACAACTACTGTCAGTAGCACAGTTGACTTTCAATAGCACAACAACAGAAGTAATCAGCATGTCATCATTCTTTGCAAACTACAAGTTCAAGTCAAAAACTCTCAAGAAATCGCGTGAATTTGCACAATTAACTCAAAAAGCTACGCTACAGATAAAACAATTGCAGCTGCTACAGAAAGAATTACAGAAGAATATACAGTTTCTCAGCAAGCGCATGATTCTGTATGCAAATAAAAGAAGAGATAAAGAATCTACTTTTAAGAAGAAAAACAAAGCATATTTATTAAGACGAAACATCAAAATGAAAAGATCAAGTAACAAACTGAATCATACAAAGCTAGAATTTTATAAAATTCTAGAGATTAAAGAATTGATTAACTATAAGTTAAATTTATTAACATTTATGAAAATACATTTGATATTTTATATCTGTTTTTTGAAGTTTGCAAACTTGAATACATCAATTCAAACAGAATTAAATCTGTCATCAAGTTAGAATTGAGATTGAATTGACTCTTCTCAACTCAAGCTCAATTTGAGATTAAGTTGAGTTGCTTGAACTTGATTTCTAAAAATAGTATACTTACTCATATGCACAGAATTTTCATGCAAACTGAATTTAAATTCAATTTCTAAAAATAGAATAATTACTTGTATGCATGAGATTTTCGCGCAAACTGAGTTTTCACGCACTTTAATCTAGAAAGATTAGCAACAAATAGTTAGAGTTTGACGTGTTAAAATGACATCAATATAAATAGTTTTAGTTAGCATGTGCAAAAATCTCGTTTGCGCTGAAATCTCATGCATACAAGTAGTTAATCAATTGACTTTACATTCAAGAAAAAAAAAACTAAAGTTATTAATAAAAGCGATAAGAATTAACTTGAATTATGCGCGAAAGCAATAGTATCACTAACAGTGTGACAGTGCAAAAATTGTATTTACTATCTATTTATCTTGCGACAGCGTTGCATTCTGATTGCATAGTAACATGATTATCTACTTCGTCATGTAATTTAAACAGACTTCAAATGTAAACTTTTCGTCTGTAAGACGAAAAATTAACCTCATATTCTTCGCTTGAATGATTACACACTTTGCATGAATTGCGCAAAGATTGATGTCTGTTAAGTAATCAGTATTTGAATCGCAAAATCAATTGCAAAATCAATTGCAAAATCGATCATGAAACTAATCTTCATACATCGCAATCAGTCATGCTTTCATTGTCTTCTGCAATGTCTTTATAGCTTTTGATTGAAAGCGAAGATTGACTTCAATCAATTCATGACACACTTCGCGAATCACACACTGAAACAACAGCTTTGAAATAAGTAAGTTGATTGTTCTTTGATATTGATGAATTTCACGAAGTATCACAGTCTCTCTGCAATATTTTCGCATTTTCTTGAGCTTGATAAGATCACTTTTTATGATGACATTGATAACATAAGCTGATTCAATGAGTTAAACATTCTAACATATGATCAGCATCTTTGAAACTACTTTTGCAATTCTTTTTGCAATCTAGTAAGTCTCAAACTTACTTTGATGAGTTTTATCTTTCTATCATCAGTTCTTGACTTCATTATTGACTGTTTTCAAAACATCTTTTTGACAAATTGCTTATTATGAAGTTTTTTACTGAATGATGATGAAAATGATGATGATGAGAATGATGATGATGCGCTTGACAATGACGATTCTGAGCTGCTTGACAATCGCAATTTATTGTTTGACTCATGATTGAAATTTGATCTTGTAAGCTTGAATTTAAAATTCGCTGCAATATTATTTCTACTTTGCAATCAGTTTTGCAATCAATTCAAGAGTAATAAGAAACGAAATATGTATATAGATTCATGCAAGTTGAAGAGTTCATTTGAATTCAAAATCGAGTTCAAAATCTCATCAGTTGCAGAATCAAAGATGCTGAGTAGCATTTTGTTATTGACATTAAGCTCATTGTTTCTGTATTGCAATCAATTTTGCAATCTTTTATAAACTCGTGAAGTTGATACATAACTTACTGAGCTGTGTGATCATGATTGCAGTATGTTGTTGTTTGAAGATGATTGTTACAAAGAAGAAGAAAAGTTAATGATTACATGACTGAATTAATGTTGATGATCTAAATCTTAAAATCTTAAATCAAGATATCAAAGTTTAAAGTTCATATCTCATTATTGCAATTGAACTTCACTATTTAACTCACAATCATCATCTAGATTACTAAAATATTACATTTATACTTTCACTACTACTTTATATCATCATTGCAATGACGTTAATTAACAAGCGCAAGATAAATGATAATTATTTCAATAATTCTCATTTGAAAAAGACTAGAAGTTGAGTTGAAAGAATGACGAATGATGAAAAAGAAATAAAAGATGTCAAGAACAGAGATAGAAACATTCATTTCTACTGAATCAAGCAATTCAAAAAATTGAATATCTATCTATAAGCATCAAATGATGATCATGAGTTCTTTTTGACTGCGCATGTAAATAGCAAATAAAATCAACGATATTTTTTGCAATTCTTTTTGCAATCAAATATTAATAAATTCATAGAATTGCAAAAGAAAATACAGTGAATCATGTAAGAATGTGTCTTGATGTTATAAGTTTCAATCAAGATTCTTCAGTACTAAGTATTCATTTCAATATAAATGTGAAGAATTCTCAATGAAAGAAGCTCTCTGACATCAATGATCTTCAGACGAAAGAATAATATCAGGTGAATGACTTGCTTCTGAAAGAAAAGCTCAAGACGATAATGAATGAAGAGATAATGAATGACTCAAATGTCATCAAAGAAGCATTGACAATAAAGATTCTTTGACAGTTTCAAAATTTCTGAAAAGACGTAGCATGTCATTTTATTGTGTAAGTTTTTGACAGTTCTTTTTGTAATCTTGTTTACAACATGATTATTATTTCTTTTACTATTTGAATTTTGCTTTTGATTTTGTTCTTGATGTTGCAATCAATTTTGCAATCAATTTTGCAATCAATTTCATGACTTGTATTTTAATATTTATACTAACATTGTGATATATGTTAGAGATCTGTCTAAAGCAAGTCAGATAGAAATGTCATTTAACTAGAAGATAAATGCTAAGAAAGAAAGATAGCTACAGAAAAGAAGCTGACTACATATGTGTGTTTCTCAGTCAACGTTAGACTCAATAGAAACTAGTCAAGATGACAAAACAAGAATAAATCTGACAAAACTAAAAGACTAAGTCTGACAAGACTAAAATCATGACATTATCTTCTTTCTTCAATGATTCATGTTTGCATGAATGTATTTTCTGTTCAACTTGATTGATTGCTTAATCATGATTTCACAGACTCAAATCTGTTAAATCGTGATTGATTGAATTGTTGATTAGCGTGATTTGTTCGAATATCAAATATGAAAATCATCAATGATCTTTTGAGCGTTCATAAATTCGTCATCATCAGCGTTGTATTAATTGAGATTATTGTCATAGTCATTTCATTTGACTCTATACTGAAGTCATCTTCAATATCAACGAAAATTCAATATATCATCAATTTTTCACTCATCTTCATTGTTTATTACTATTGAATCTGAGAGTTCATTCTTTTGATCAGACAAGAAGTCATCGACAACAGAGCGAAGCAGATCAGAATGAAATACATCATGAATATGCATAGACTTTTGTTACGATTCTAGCTACGCATCTATGTTGGTAGCTATGTTGATGACTATGTTGATGGCTATGTTCCTGACTATCGCCGGTCGCTCGTCACTAGGCTATCGAGTTGTTCCGAAGCCAATCCTATTCAGAGTTAGCTTATGTTCTCCTGAGTCATATAGATAGTCGATTCTTCCCTTCTAGATACTTTTCTTCCTTAGCATTTATATACTCGTTACATTACACTCATATGACTCGCTCTATGCTGGTTCCTAACATTATATAAATGCTCTTTCGTTACAGGCGAAGTCAAATAATCTGCATCGACCCCCGAGTGCTTCTGCCCGATTCACACGACTATTGACTTTGGTCTAGTCGACTCGCGACCGTGCAGGCACTCACCCTTCTTCCTCGTGGGCTGACTCAGCGAGGATAAACAAAAGATTCGGACTCGTGCGCTGGTCAGCGAGTATAAACAAACGATTGGAACCATCCGACTAGGTCAAAGATCAGCGGATTAACCGTTCATTCAGATTCGCAAGGAATTCTTCGAATTTGTTGAACAATCAAACGGGGCCAGTCTATGACTGCGTGAAGCCTCTACCCCAAAGAGCAATCAAAGAGGCCAGTCTAGAACTGCGTGAAGTCTCTATCTCGATGAGCAAACCCCTCAGTGAGCCTGCTTCAATGACATCGTCAAAGCGAGGATCTACCCACCTTCATCGCTCTACCTATCAGTGAACCGGTCCGTCAACCCGATCATGTGCAAATAGTGAGCCTGCTACAATGACATCTTCCGTCAATGCGATGATTCATCTACCCACATCGCTCTACCTATCAGTGAATCGGTCTGCCGACTCGTTCGCGTGCAACTAGTGAGCCTGCTACAATGGCATCCTCAATGCGATGGTCTACTCGCTCTCATCGCTCTACCCACCAGTGAACCTGGTCAAACGTTCATGTGCAACTAGTGAGCCTGCTACAATGGCGAGCCCAAAGTCGATCTCTTCGATGAGCAAGTCGACTAGTGAGTCTGCTTCAATGGCACGATCATCTTCGATAACAAGCAAATTCATGAGCTTGTTTCTATATCGAAACCTCAACAGTGAGCCTGCTACAATGACGAACAATGATTGATCTCTTGATTGAGTCGGTCAACGAACGAAACAAGCTCTACTATGTAGTAGGCCTGAATCAGCAGTGAGTCTGCTTCAATGACACGATCACAATCGATCTCTTCGATGAGCTAGTCGGTTCTCTTCTAGTGAGTCTGCTTCAATGGCATCAGTCAATAGTCGACCTCTTCGCTGAGCAAGTCGGTTCCTCCCTACATAGCTAGTCTGCTACAATAGGCATTTCGATTCTACACAAGGCTAAGAAAATACATTCATGCGAACATGAATCGTTGAAGGGGGGGGGTACTGTTACGATCCTAGCTACGCACCTATGTTGATAGCTATGTTGATGACTATGTTGATGACTATGTTCCTGGCTATCGCCGGTCGCTCGTCACTAGGCTATCGAGTTGTTCCGAAGTCAACCCTATTCAGGGTTAGCTTATGTTCTTCTGAGCCATATAGATAGTCGATCCTTCCCTTCTAGATACTTTTCTTCCTTAGCATTTATATACTCGTTACATTACACTCATATGACTCGCTCTATGCTGATCTCTAACAACTTTAATAATTTCAGTTTATATGAAGAGTCGATGAAATCTAAATTAATGAAAGAATCGAGCATTTTATCATTTAACTTCTTGAAAGATCTCGCTGTAATGATGTTTCTTTCATTCAGAAAAAATCTTTGATTCAATCTTGTAATCAACTTCTTTTCTATATTTATTGACTTGTTTCATCATTTGTTTTCATGTTTTGACTAGCGACTCGCAAGCAAACTTCAGTGTTTTGTTCATATGTTCAAATATATTCTCAACTTTAGTCATCTGCAAGCGTTCATAAAAACTTTCATATTCAATGATATTGAATTCAAAGCTCATATGAGAATGAAAGTCTTTGTTTAGAAAGAAAGAAGTTGAGAAGATGATTGAGAACAGAGCATTATTGTTAATGAACTCAATCATGAGTAGTAGCTTAGCTCAGTCATTCTGCATGTATGAACAGAAGAATTGAAAATATCTTTCAACGTTCTGATTGACTTATTCACTTTGATCATTGATCTGAAAATGATAAACTGTGAAGAGTTGAAGATTAATGTTTAGTCTTTTGCAAAGCGACTTTCATAGAATGAAGGTAAATTGAGAATCTCAATTTGAAACAATGAAATCGAGTAAACTGTGTATTTGATATATTCACTGAAGCATTAGCTCAGCTGTTTTTTCTGCTGTGATTTTCTCGTCATCAGTGAAGCAAGAAATATAATGTTGTTTCTTTGTCAGTCTACATATCACTGTTAGTATGATGTTTTTGTCTTTTGAAAAAGATAAGTTGATGATGAAATTCATGACTATGTTCTTTCATTGCTGTTCAAGTATGAATAGAGAATGTAATAGTTCATTGAATTTATTTTGAGAAGTCTTTGATCGCTGATAAATGTAGCAGTTTTAAATATATCAACTTATTGTCTTTTGCATTGAAGATCAATAGTAGTATCTTCTTATGATCTTCATCGTTCTGAGAATTTCGAAATGATTAATAGAAGATTGATCATGAACTTTTCGAATTAACTTCATTTGAAGATGCTCATCAAAGAAAACTCATAAAAGATCACTTCAATATAATATTTTATTCTGAACTTGACAATATCTTAATTTAATATCTTCGTATTGAGCTTCATCTTTTAATATGACTTCACGAAGTAATGTACAATTTTCGTTGATTTCATTAATTTCAAGAATCTGTTTATAAATTGATTCATCAATGTTCTTCTTTAAATCAGCAATTTTCATTCAATTTGAAGTGAGAATTGTAGTTCGCTGATAGTGACATCATTCATTCTCAAGACTTCTAGAAACTGAATCGACTCAATGAGTCAATGCATCAACTTTGATGTTTTATTTGTCTGAGCAATACATGATTTTGAAGTTGAAGTTGATGAGCTTTTGTACTCAGCGTATTTAACATTTACTTAACTCTTTATCTTTCATTAATGATGTTAAAGCTTGATGATCAGTGAACATTTTGATGAGTAGCTCAGTCAATTTCAGCTCAGATCATCAATGCTCAAAGACTTGAATGATTGTTAGTAATTTCTTGTCATAGATTTCGTAATTGCACTCAGCGAGACTCAGATTCTTGCTGTAGTAAATCATTGAATGCAATGTTTCTTCATCATCATACTGAGAAAGTATATTATCATTGATGTAGTTGAATGAGTTTATTTCAAGAATAGTCTCTCTATTCTGATCAAAATGACGAAGAATAGAGACTTCAGTCATTCATTTTTTCATATGATTAAAGATTGTTTGACAAGCTTGATCTCATTCAAATATCATCTTTTTTTGAGTTAGTTGAATCAGAAGATGAACAATCTTCGAAAAGTTCTTTATAAAACGTTGATAAAAGTTGCAGAAGTCAACGAAGAATTGCATCTGAGTGAAATTTGTAGAAGAAGATCATTCGATTACTGCTTATACTTTTCTGAGATTCATCTTTAGTTCTTCAATGAATAGCAATAGTCTCAGAAAGAAAATCTTCTGAACATGAAACTTGCACTTGTTTATATTCATCTGAAGATCAGTCTCTTGTAATCTATGTAGAATCAATCGTACGTGTTGCTTATGTTTTTTCAGTGTTTTGCTGTAGATGATAATGTCATCTAGATAAATCTAACAAAACTGATGAAGATAGTTAAATAGCACGTCGTTCATATAATGTTGATAGAAAGTCGAGTCGTTGATTAATTTGAAAGACATCATGTGATATTTGTAGAAATCAAAAGAAATGATAAAGATAGTCAAATCTTCGCTGCTTGAATGCATACGCAGTTTGTTGAAGACGACAATGATGTTCAATTGAGTCAGATACTTGCTATCTTGAATACGAGCGAAAGTTTCGTCTATTAGCGATAAGAAGTAATGATTTCGTTTAATTAAAGCATTGAGCTTTCTGTAGTCTATATAGAAACGCAAGCTATTGTCTTTCTTTTCAATGAATAGTATAAGCGAAGCATATGAAGCTGAGCTAAAAGATATAAAGTCTTTATTCAGATGCTTAATCAGATAATTCTTTATCTTCTGAAGCTTGTGATTGAACATCTGATATAGTTTGCTTCGAGAAAGCATTTCTTCATCGAGCAATTCAATTTTGTGATCATAGAAACAATGAGATGATAGCTGATTAATCATTGCTCGATCGAAGATGTCTAGATAGTCGTGATATTCAGAGAAAAGCTTGACTTTGACTTGCTTGAAAGCTTCAGCGTGAGAAAGCTTATGCAGATTCACTTCTTCAGACTTGCTTTTAACTGTAGTTATAAGTCAATCGATTTTCAAGATGATAACAGCAAAGATCTTGACATCTGATTGTTTAACTAACATTCTATATGTTGCTGTCTCTATCATTGCTATGTTCATTGAATCTGACGTTGATTTAGAAATTTTGACGTTAGTTAAATTCGCGTCGCGCGATTTTGACTGTTCAATTAGTTTAACTGACTTTTCATTAAACTGATTGAAAGAGAATGATTTCTGACTGAGTTGAGATGTAACGAAAGTGAAAGATCTCTTCAGTATATGAGTAAAAGTCAAGCTCTTTCGTTTCATGATTGTTTTATTGCTTGAGAGTAGAACAATTGATTTCTGACTAGAAATGAAATTTGAAAATTGAAGAGAATCGATTTGCATATCGATTATTAAATCGATTTTGTTCATTCATGTTTTTTTCAAGAATCATTTAATGTTGATTTAATCAAGTGATTAACATAAAAGCTGTGTCAATCGTATGATCTTGAACAGTCAGATTCAAATAAATAACATGAGTAATGAGTTTTTTAGTATAATGATCGTTGAATTCTCGAATTGACTTCGCTTTAATCAAAGTCAGAGACTCAATTTGCAACTGATCACAAACAATCTGCGCGATCACTTCATCAATAAATGAATAGTCAGCAGCTTCGATGTCAATCAATAACTTCAATGAGTAATTAATTTCATTGCTAGATAGTACACATTCAATAGTCAAAGATTTCAAAGCAAAGAGATCATCTGAGCTGCTCATTGTTGATGAAATTAACACATCTTTCATCACGTCTTTGATGAAAGTCACTAGTTTTTTGTCTCATTCTTTGATTTCTCTGTAAATAATTTCTTCTCTTCTTTCAACATGATGATCTCATTGAGACAAAAGATGAATGCACAAGATGTTGAAGTACTAGTCTTCAGCTGAGAGCAGTTCTTTGAAAGATGACTTGATGCTTTGCAGTTGAAGCAGATGATTGACATTCTTGATTATTCAGATTCAAGAGTGAAAAAAGTAGCGAGTTGAACATAGCTAGTAGTCAAGACTGATGTTAACGAAGAAACAAAACGTTTTTTCAAAGCTGCTATTGATTTAACTGTTCATTACTCATCATGTAGCTGATAATTGACTTGTTGTTTGTTATTCACATCTTGAAGAAAGATCTTGAGCTTATCAAGTGAGCTAAACTTTATGAGACAAACTGACAACGCGTTTTAAAGATGATTATTGATTTTATTCTGAATGTCGTTCATCAGAGTGATATCATCGTAGTTCAGAAAGCTGAATATTCTAGTAAATTCTGAATAAAAAGAGTTGAAAGACTTGTTGAGCTGCTTCAAAGCAATGTATTCATGACAACACTTTCAAATCAGATTCTGATCTTCATAAATTTCTTTCAAATGTTTTAATAACTCTGATAGTGATTGATAAAGTGAGAAAGTATCAATATGATGCTTTGCATAAATTTTCTGATCAGCATCATCTTTTAGTCTGAAAATCACATAGACAATATGAATCTTTTTAGTAGAATAATGATTCGCGTTAACATCAAGCTTGTCAGCTATTTTGATGTTTCATGTCTCTCAGATAGAATCATCTGTTTTGATGAAGATGAGTGAATTTGAAAGCTTGATGAACTTGTGATGATCATTTTCATTATCAGATAGAGTAGAAGATTCTCATTGAGAGCAAGCTTCTTTCTGATTGACTCATTGCTCAGCTGACTGAGTATCTTGATGAAGCATAGATTGATCAGCTTGACGTTGTTTCATTCTGAAGTTCAATCGCTCATCTTGTAACTGATTGATCTTTTTCTCTAACTCATCGTTTTTATCAAAAGTGACTTTTAGTTGTTTCACTCTTTTTTTGTGATCATCTTGTATGAGAAATCAGTGTTCATTGAGTTGTAAAGTCAAGTCTCGCTGACTTCGAAGCTCATTCAGCATATTGATGATTTCATTGAATTAATTGCTGACTCAATGAAACAGTTGCTCTTCGATGTTTATGTTTCATGTAATGACAGCTTTCTCAGCTTCAACTGAAGCATCAATGAGTAAAAGTGAAACTCTTTTATTGACAATGCTTTTAAGCAGACGAGTTGTTCAAGACTCAACTGACTCAATGTCATGTATTCTGATGAGAGAAGATAGAAGTTGTTGAGATAAGAATAAATGAGAAATTGATGCTTTGAATTGATGTTTTTTGATGAGTGAAAATTTAAAGAATCTCTTGTGAATTTCAAATAATAATTAAATGCTTTATTTGAAGAATCTCTTGCAAATAGAATGATGAAAATGAGTGTAGAATTGAAGAATCTCTTGCAATTTAAAATGATGATGCAAATTTGAAGAATTTCTTGCAAATTTTTCTTACTGAATAAATTGTTTCATATCATATTTGTTGATAGCAAAGTAGTAAATGATGAGCATTTATCTAATGCTAAAGATCTGTCTAGAGCGAGTCAGATAAAAGTGTCATTTAACTAGAAGATAAATGCTAAGTGTAACGGTTGTCCCTTTAACAACACAAGGTATATACAGAGACCAAACAGTAATCACTATTACTAGACTTGAGGTCTGGAGATAGCTGAGACAATAATACGTATTGACTACTTACATGAGTTG
>JAABUS010004631.1_pt1 | contig 19445 bp, 21 predicted proteins | sample 5560161 | NCBI WGS metagenome assembly JAABUS01 (sample SAMN10711885, study PRJNA513376) | rock metagenome | isolation source: Antarctica rocks | place: Antarctica: Victoria Land, Trio Nunatak nord | collected 2016-01-04 | reverse complement strand
CGGCCGGGCCAGGCCAGGGAGATACTTCAAAAAGAACTGGACAAAAACTTTAGCCTGAAGACATTGAAACGTTTTTTAAAATTCAAAATATAAATGTCAACTAATTGTGTACTCATACTTAATGCTCCAAATTGAGCTTTATGAAAAGCTGCAAGCTGACTTATTAACGTTTGTTCTACTTTTTCAGTAAGTATAATTTCTAAAAATTTAACTTCTAATTCTATTGATCTTTCGCGAATAAGTCTACCATCAGTAGGTGAATTGAAATTTGACATTTGTTTTTTTATTTAAGAGCCTGTTTAAATTTCATTTAATTTATTTACTATGCTTCTTTTATCACCCAAAAACAGGAAATCCTTGTGCCTTTTTATAGTGATATGGCTTATAAAAACGGAATTTATAGGCATAAAAGAAGCATTATAAATTTTCCTGATACAAATTTAAACAGGCTCTAAAAGTTAAAAAAACCCTTTCGGGCGTTTTAATCCTTTCAGATAAAAGCACGGTAAAAACTGTCCGCTAATAAAGGCGGCATCGGTGGGCTTATACCTAAAAGGCCACACTGACCCGGACTGTTTAGGGGCTATATACGTCCTGCTTATTGGTAGTGCCCTCACGGCACAACTTATTCAGGATAGCATAATCCTCCGCCTAACCTCCGGTTAGTAAACTAGGAATGTCATGTCTTTCAATGTACATCCATCAATCAAGCTTCATGTTCATTAGCCCTATTTGCTAATGTTTCAGCTGGAATGCCGGTTGGTTAAACCGGGGTTACCTTATTCATTAACACCGGAATAATCCGTGTCATGACAATGAACCGAATAAACCCCGGTTCTTAATGCGAAACAGATCAGCCGGCCTGTAATCAATCATTTGATCCGGCCAAGCGTTGATTTTTCCTGCGATTTGCAGGCTTTGATAAAAACCTGGTGCTAAGTCAACTTTTTATCGTTTTACTTAGCGTAAAACCTTCACCATAAAGGCTTTACACAATTATAGCATATTCCATTATTAGGTCAAATAGTTTGGCTAAATTTTTTGACTTTTAGCATACTTGCCTCAAAATCTTAGTTTAATATAAGGCAATAAGCCTATAATAAAATACTGCTGCCGGTAACCAATTAGTGGAACTGATAAATTCTTACTTTTTTAATATAGCTACTCCTATAATTCTATACTTTATATAATGTATTAGCTGCTGTTTATTTCACTACAACCTTATATATAGGTAGTCTTTTTATTGGCTAAGCAATGTGCATATCTGCTCCCCAAATCTTGTTCATTTTCATCATTTTGACCTCGTCGGTTATCTTAATGTACTTTTTAAATGTCTTATAGCCTTTATGGCCGGTAATGCTCATAACGGTTTCAGGCCGCATCCCTTTTTCAAGACAAAGCGTTACAAAGGTGCGCCTTGCGGTATGCATGCAAACAAACTTATATTTTGGCTCTAAAAATTCCACCTTCTCAATGCCTCTGTATTTCACAATATGTACCATTTCGTTAAGCCCGCCAGTTCGCCAAGTTCTTTTAAAGCATCATTGGTTTTCTGGTTAGATGCCAGCCTTTTAGTAAGCCATTGGTTTGCTGAAACTTTTATTTTAACAGAATGACGGAACTTTTGTCCATCTGCCAAATAAGTCATCATAATTGGAGATTTGCCGCTTTTGTTGGCTTTGTCGAGATAAAAATTTACTGTTGCCATAATCAATTATTTGCTTTTTTACTGTCAGTTTTTATTTACCTAACTACATCAAAGTTAATTAATGTAAACAGTAATTACAAATTACATAATTGAAAATCAATATTTTAAGTAAATTTCAATCAATTTTAAATAATCTCGATCAAAAAATTTCTACGCTCTCCTGGTTCACCTTTTGTAAAAACCACTTGTGCAAACAGGTGGTTTTTTTATGTTTGAATCTTTGGTTTTAGATATTGAATTTCAGATTGTGCATGCTTCTTTTATCGCACAAAAATCTATCTTCGTTATGGTAGAAATGGCTGATCAGTTGACCTCGTGTAATCACGATGCTGTTTTTATCATACAAAAAACAAAGCAAACGCATTTATTTACAACAAATTATGGCTGAAACAAACCAGGAAAGAAGCTTGGGACTGATCCATGCAACGGCCATCAACATGACGGATATGGTTGGCATCGGCCCGTTTATCACGCTGCCAATGGTGATCGGGATGATGAACGGGCCATACTTTTTGTACGCCTGGCTGGCCGGTGCGGCTTTATCCATGGTTGATGCGATGGTTTGGAGCGAGCTGGGTGCCGCGTTTCCGATGGCGGGCGGCTCCTACAATTTCCTGAAAGAAACCTACGGTAAAAATGGCTTGGGCCGCATGATGAGTTTCCTGTTTGTGTGGCAAACCATGATCCAGGCACCGCTCGTTATCGCTTCGGCAGCCATCGGTTTTGCAGCTTATTTTTCGTACCTGCTTCCGCTTACACCGCTGGAATCCAAGATGATGAGTGGCGGTGTGGTTATTTGTATCGTGCTTTTATTGTATCGAAAAATTGAAGATATCGGCAAGATCAGCGTAGTGCTTTGGGCGGCAGTTATCCTCACCATATTGTGGATTATTGGCGGAGGGATTGCACACGGCAACTTCCTGCAACCCATTCGCCACGTTAATGACGGACTGAGTTTTAACTACGCTTTCATTGCGGCCATCGGTTTTGCAAGTGTAAAAAGCGTTTACAGTTATTTGGGTTATTACAATGTTTGCCATTTGGGCAGCGAAATCATCAATCCATCCAAAAATATTCCGCGGAGCATGTTTTTGTCTATCATCGGTATTGCCGTTTTATATTTGATGATGAACGTAAGCGTAGTAAGCGTGATCCCCTGGCAGCAAGCCAAAAACAGCCCGTTCGTAATCAGCGAATTTATGCAGAACCTGGCTGGGCCGATTGCGGCAAAAGTGGTCACCTGCCTGATTTTGCTGGTAGCTTTTGCTTCCGTTTTCTCAGCTACATTGGGTTACAGCCGGGTCCCTTATGCTGCTGCGGCCGATGGTGCTTTTTTCAAAGTATTTGCCAAACTTCACCCCAAAGGCAATTTTCCTTACGTTTCGATAATTGTTTTGGGTGCGATAGCGTTTGCATTCAGCCTGCTTTTTAAGTTGAGTGATGTCATTAGCGCGGTGCTGGCCATGCGGATTTTAATTCAGTTTATTTCGCAAGCCATTGGTTTACTGATACTTCGGAAAGCTAAAAGCGGCTTAAATTTTCCTTATAAAATGCCCTTGTTTCCGTTACCCATTTACCTGGCCATTTTATTATGGATCGGGATATTGATTTCTACCGGGACTAAAATGGTTTTGGGCGGATTGCTGACCATCACCATTGGCGCAGTTGTTTACTTCATCAAAGCAAAAATAAACAAAGAGTGGCCTTTTGATTTGATTGGAAAAAGAATTGAACAACCGTAATTTCTGCTGGTTCAATGCTTCTTTTATCATACAAAAATTATGATCTATCAGCCAATTTTTATGGCCTGGTTAAATTTTATTACAGCTATTTTGTACGCTTTTTTTACCGATAAAATTATACACATAAATTACAGGTATAAAAGAAGTATGCCGCCAACCCTGTCTATCAAAAGGTTTTGGCTAAAGCCAATGCCAAATTTTATATAGTCCACGGCCTGAAGGCCGAGGCAATTTTAGCTGCACCACCGTAGTGCCACACAAGGCGTTATTAAATTGTTTAGGTTTTTTAAAGAAAAAATTCAGTAATTACAGCAATTGCCACGGCCTTCAGGCCGTGGATAAAGGACAGGCAAGGGGCTTTAGCCAAAAGCGCAAAGCAGTTAAGGTTTACTGGAGATAAAAGAAGCATGAAAAGCAGGCTAAACAAAAATCTAAACAAGCTCTGAATAAATATTCCAAATTTTACCTGATAAAAGAAGCATCAATCCAAAATCAATTATTTTTTAAGCCGATTTTATGATTGGTGTAATCAGTTAAAAATTCGTTTTTGATGAAAAAATCGATGCTAAAAATAGTACGGTAATCGCCGGTATTATTTGGGTTTTGTATCGATGTTAAATTGCTGGTTGAAGTTGTAATGTATTGATAGGTAAAACCTTGATTAGTAACTACTTTTACAATAGAATTTGCGGGCAAACTCCCGATCCCGACGGTGGCTTTCGGATCTTCAATCAGTGTAATTGCCGGCGAGCCGGTATCAAACAAAACCAAAGCAGCCGTGCTGGTGCCGTTGTAAGTAATGGTAGCCGGGATATTGGGCGAATACCCGCCGGTAGAATAAAAAGTGAGCGGGTGCATCACAAACGCAGAAGAACTGAGATCGGCCGCTGTTAACCCAATATTTAACAAACCAGCTGTGTAAATGCCTGTGCTGTTGAAGTTTGAACTATTGAGCAAAGCCAGCCTGAAACCATTGGTTAAACCTGTTCCCGGCGAATAAAAACCCAGCGGGCTGACAATGGAACTGTTGGCGTAACTCATGCCCGGCCCAACGCCAAACACATCGCTGGAATGTGCGGGCAACGCTGTGCCATTGCCATCAACAATTTTGTAATATAAAAAAAACGGGATGCGTTTTAAAACCAGGTTTCCGCTGGCATCGCCGATCGTAACGGCAGCGTAAGCCAGGTTTCCATATTCTTTGGTTGAGCTGAGCTTATCGCCAAAACTGATTACGGCTTGCTGGGAAGTAACGGTGATGCCATTAACAACCACCGAATCTCCGGCCACCGTAATGCCGGAACTGGTAATCATGCTGGCTGGCAAAATGCCGTTTGCATCCATTGTCATCCCGGAAGATCCTGTATCAAAAACGCCGTAATAACTGATATTTTGAGTTCCTATTTTGCTGATCGGAAGAAAAATCCTTTTGCCGTTGCTGTTTCCAAACTGAATTAAACCTAATGAAACCGGCTTGGCAGCAACCGGCTTATTTGCATTGTTGTCTTTTTTGCAGGAGGAAAAAAGTATCGGTAAAAACAGTATGTAGATAAGTAGAGATTGGATTTTGTAGTTGTGCTTCATAATTTCGGTTTTAGGTAATTACGGCAATTTAGAATCAATCGGTTGATGCTAAAATAGAAAATTATTACCTGATATAACCTTTATACGGACGCAACCAAATTTGAACAAGAATTTCTACCAAAAAATTACAACATCCTAAAAACTGGTGGCATCAGCTTTCATCCATTTATCCTGGATTTTAAGCACTTTTTCGATCACATCCCGCACGCAACCTTTTCCGCCCAAAACCGGAGAAATATAGGCGGCCGCTGCTTTAACTTCTTCGCAGGCATCGGCCGGACAGGTTGGCAAACCTACTTTCTGCATCACGTCCAGATCCGGGATATCATCGCCCATGTACAGAATTTCTTCCGGATTGAGCTTCATATCAGCCACCACACGTTCGTAAACTTCCAGTTTATGACTGATTCCCATAAAAACATCTTTCACACCCAAACCATTCAACCGCGATAAAACACCGCGGGAATGGCCGCCGGAAATCGTAGCAATATAAAAACCGGATTTGATGGCATGATTAATTGCGTAGCCATCCTTCACGTTGAAATGTCGCATCTGGTCGCCATCTCCGGTAACCGTGATGTCGCCATTGGTCAACACACCATCCACATCAAAAATAAAAGCTTTGATATTTTTTAGTTTTTCGAGAAACATGAGGGAAGAAGTTACAGGTTAAAAGTTGCCAGTTGCCAGTTGCGGGTGGAGACAAGAACCGGCAACCAAAATTGTAAGTTATGCGTGTTAAACTGGCAACTGGCAACCCAAAACCGGTAACCGAATTTACTGGTTATCACGCCATTCGTAAGCCCAGGCAGTTTGGATTTGCTCCAAATGCCCTTCGGTACTTTCTTCGCGTTTGCCTACGAAATTTGGAAGGCTCAAAACCCATTCCAGCAAATCTGTAAAGCGCAAACGGTAAATTTTTGGTTCATCAAAAGCATCACCAAATTTTTCGTACAAACTCATGGCAATGTCTTCATAATCATTCCAATGAATCGGAAGGGCAAAATCTTTATCCAGCATAAAATTAAAATTTGAGGTTTTAGTGACCGAGGAATTGTGATTGGTCCGGAATGGTTACTTCGATATTGCCATCGATAATTACGCATTGGCAGCCCAAACGGGAAGTGATGCGCGGATTGACGGCGCGATCTATAAAATCTTCTTCTTTGTCGGATATTTCCTGCACGTTGTCCATGCCTTTATTCACGTAAATATGGCAAGTGCTGCATCCGCAAACGCCGCCGCAATTGTGTTGCAGCTCGATACCGTTTTCAATACAAACATCCAAAACAGATTCTCCTTGAGCTATCGGCAGTTCTACAGCCTGTAGTCCGGCTTCTTCAAAGTTAATTCTGACGTTATAAATTTCCATTGCGTGCAAAAGTAATAATTTTAGTTTAGGCTGAACCGGGTTCGCCCATTTTGATAATGCCCTGACTGAGCAGGCGGTAAATTTCCTGCCATTTGGGGTTCTGCTGCAACAAATGCAAATGTGCGCTCATGGTTTGTTCATCTCTGCGGATAGCTGGTCCGGTTTGCACTTTTGCTGGTAAAAACTCCTGAACCTTTAAAGCCGTTTCCAAAATCAGCGGTTTCAGCAAATCAAAATTAAGCTGTTCACTTTCAAGCAGATCCGCAGCAATTTGGTACAAATAATTGGGGAAATTGCAAGCAAAAGCAGCGGCAAGATGCAATGTTTTACGCTGGTTTGAATCGATGATATTTACATTATTACTGATTGTTTTGCCCAGATCAAGCAAAATATCCATACTGTTTTTATCGGTACTTTCTATGCAAAGCGGCACCGTTTTGAAATCCAATCCCCGTGTTTTTGAAAAAGTTTGCAGCGGATAAAAAACCCCGCAACGGTCAAAATATTTTTCCAAAACCTGCATACTTACTGCACCGCAAGTATGCACAACCAATTTGGTTTTTAGGTTGATAAAAGAAGCAACCTCATCAACCGCGTCATCTTTTACGGAGATAAGGATGAGATCTGTTTCCGAAGAAAGCTCGCACAGCTGATCAACCGGTTCTGCTTTTACATGATAAGCCAGCAAAGCCGCGTGTTGCAAATTGCGGCTCCAAACTTGTACAAGCTGATGGCCTGCGTTTTTAAATGCAGCACCGAGATGCGTTGCCACATTGCCCGAACCAATTAAAGTAATACGCATTTTTAGGTGATAAAAGAAGTATTAAAGTTTGATCCGGTTATCAAAAACAAAAGGTTCTGTTTTGATGATTTTGATCTTAGGAAAATCCGGATGACTTGGGTTGATTAAATAGTTAACTTCCTCCTCAATAATAGAAGATGGGACTTGCAGTACGGCTGTTTCACCCGTATCGGTCCACTTTTTACCCAGGTTTTGTGTAAAATAGAACTGGTCATAATTCTTCCAGTTTTCAGTTAATTCTCCTAAATTGATTTTTTTGATTGAAACCGCTTTTGGGATTTCAATCGTTAATACACTAAACAATTGCATCAAACCGGCTTTACCACGGTGTACTACATTTTCCAAACATGATAAAGACCGGTTTGCAGATGTATAAATCATTTCTACCTTATCAGGATTCCAGCGCGCTGCTTGGCCAGAAGCTTTTAGCGTTTGTGAATATTGGTTTAAAACAATACGATAAACCAGCATTTTTAAGCCAAATCACCGTATGCAATTCGGGTTAATTCGTCGTCAACCAAGCCAATACCTGTAATGGTATCCATCATTTCAAACGGAATTTGGTCACCTAACCCGAAAGCAGGCTGATGTATCCAACTGTTAAACTCTTTGGCAGAACCAAAAATGGTAACACCTTTTTCAAACAAAGCAAAAGATATAAGCAGTTTTTCGCTGAGTGCAGCATCCAGTTTCAGTTCGTTCCGATTGTAATTTTGGATGGTTTTAACCGTGGTTTTGAATGTTTCCTGAAATTCTTCTTGGGTAAAGCCGGAAAGATTTATGAAGTCGATGGCCGCTTTGGCATCCAAACCTTTCTTAGAACTATTTAATAAATTGATTGGATTGGCACACAGCGTTTGGTAAACAGTCAGTGCTTCTTTTACCATACTTTTTTCTACCGTCGTATTTTCAACCGGTTTTTTTGCTGATATACTGTTTTTAGCACCTGTTTTTTTGGCCATAAATTCTATATCCTTTACTCAAATATAGAACTTTTTCCATTACTTAAAGAAATTTTTCCATTATAACTTAAAAGCTTGTCTTGCCAGCAATTTCCAATTCCCTTTCTCTTTTACCCAAACCAGCATGATCCCCAAATTTACAGTTCCGGGTTTGCCGCCGTCATTGGTTTCTGCGGAAAGTTTATGGCGGACAATGGCTGTTTGATCTTTTATCACAATGGTTTGATCAGTAAGATTGATCGTAACAAAATCTGATTGTCCGCTGGCAATCGCTTCTACAAATTCTGTTTTATTCTGAATTTTTCCGCTGGAATGCCCATAACTCAACGCATCAGAACTGATTTTTTCCAAAGCTGCTTTATTGCCATCGATCATGGCTTTTGTTAAAGTTTCAACAGCAACGGCAACCTGTTTTTCATCTTTGGTTTGCGCTTCAACATTCATTGTGAACGCGATAATCAGCATTGAAATTAAACATGCAATTTTTCCCATGGTAAAAGAAGTATGCTTTAAACTGTTTTCAATTCTTTGTTTCTGCGGAAAATAGAAAGTAAAAATCCGATCACCATAATAATTGTTCCAGACCAAAAGAAATTAATCGATGGAAATTCAATCGCTTTCATCACAATATATGATTTTTCGCCTTCCGGTTTTACATAAGTGGTAATTTCCATCATGCCTTTATCCGGCAAAATATTGGAGAAACGTACTTTCAGATCGGCACTGTCAATTTTTTTGCTGAAATCAAACTTGCTGCCGCCTTTAATCATGAAAATTGGTTCCGTTTTAAACACTTTACCATTGCTTTGCACCTCTAATTGCGCGCCAACAGAAACATCGTTTTTAGCCATCGGAATATCGCGCACTTTGGCATCTTTCTCAATTGCTTTCAAAATAATCAAGCCGGCACGATAACGGATCGTATCACCGATTTTCATTTCGTGCGCTACCGGTTTTGCATATTCTTTATCATCATTGCTTTCTGCATGTCCTTCACTTTCAGCGGTTTGATCATCCTGAAATTTCATCGGCCAGGCAATGCTCACGTAAGAATACATATCCTTAAAAACGTAATGTTTGGTATCCGGAGAAGAAATCAAACCCATTTTACGATTTGCCTGTGCATTCGGAAGCAAAGTAAAATTCTCACTTACTTTACCGGATTTATTATCAATCCGTTTATAATTTACTTTAAAATAATGGTTTGGCCCGTTTAAAGAATCTCCCACATAAGTTGCCGTATAAGGACCAACTTGTACCGGCGTATTGAAATCCAAACGAAGGTTTTCGCGCGAGTTTCCAACCTTTTCAAATGCTTCCCCAAAACCAACACCACTATTATTTATGGTGATGACTTTACTTGTTCCGGCAGAAATTACAGCACCAACCAGCAACAGCGCGAAACCGATATGCGCCACAGCAGAACCCACTAATTTTGTTTTCCCTTTGAATAAATCTGCCAGATATTTAGTGTTAGCGAGGATAGCATAAACCGAACCGAATATCACCAGCATGTAAACCGTTTGTGTATGATATAAACCTGAAGACCAGATAATTACAGCACTGATTAAAGCAGCAAAAAGGAGATAAACCATCGACCGAATCAAAAATGTTGTCGCATCGGACCGTTTGTATTTTAAGAACTGTGCAAAACCAATCAGCAGCGTAATGACCACTGCAAAAGCAGATTGTACAATATTATACAACCGCACAGGCTCTGTTGGCGGTGCAGTTTTTGTTCCGAAAATGGCATTCCAAACCGGGATGGAAGTAACGATAACCAGTTGCAGGCAAGATAAAGCCAGGAAAATTGCACCCACAAACATCCAAAATTCGCGGGAATAGGTTTCTTCATCTTTTTTGGTAATGGGCAATTCCTTCCAGCGGGAAACCAGCATCCAAACTGAAATTGCAATAAACACAAACAGGAAAACCAGCAATTGCCCAGTCATGCCTAAATCTGTAAAAGCATGTACCGATGTATCGCCCAGAATTCCGCTCCGTGTTAAAAAAGAAGCGTATAGAACAAGTATAAAACTTATGATCACCAAAAAAGAAGCTGTGAAGTAAGAGTGGCCAGTATTTTTATAAACGATTAACACATGCACACCGGCAATTAACGTTAACCATGGGATAAAAGAAGCATTTTCCACCGGGTCCCAAGCCCAAAACCCACCGAAATTTAAGGATTCGTAAGCCCAAAAAGAACCCATAATAATCCCCGTCCCTAAAACCATCACCGCAAAAAGTGAATAGGAAATGGCTGGCTGAACCCATTCCTTATATCTGCGCTGCCACAAGCCTGCAATCGCGTAAGCAAAAGGAACCACCATCGAGGCAAAACCTAAAAACAAGGTTGGCGGGTGGATCACCATCCAATAGTTCTGCAATAATGGGTTTAAACCATTTCCGTCTTTAATATAACCCAAATAATCGGCACGGCTAAAAATAGGTGCCTCAATTGCTTGTCGTAATAAAATAAAAGGAGAACTGCCTACACGTGTCCCGAACATTTCGACACCAATCAGCATCGAAGTAATAAATGCCTGCGAAAAAGCCACCACAGCCATTACCGGATTTTCCCAGGATTTAGCTTTCCAAATCAGGATATTGCCAAGTACAGCCTGCCAAAATCCCCAAAGCCAGAAACTACCTTCCTGCCCGTCCCAATAACTGGAAATAATGTAGTAAACCGGCAGCGTTTTGGAGGAGTGTGCCCAGGCATAATGGTACTCAAAAAGATGAGTGTAAATAATATAAAACAGACAAGAACCTATTCCAACTACAGAAAACGTATTGGCAAAATAGCCGTAACGGGCTAATTTTTTCCAAGAATCATCTAACTGGTTTTTATTTACTGTGGCAAAATAGTAACAAACGGCAGAAAACAGTGCCGAACCAAAAGCAAGAACGATGAAGAACTGGCCAAGTTGCCCCGGCAAAAGGTGTTCACCTTTAAATTGTATATCCATTAAGATTAAATTGAGGCTTGTTTGGATGCTTTTGCCTCGGTAATTTCTATTTTATCTTGTGTATATTTTGATGGGCATTTCATCAGGATTTTTGAGGCATGAAACTCATTTCCAACCATTTGTCCGGTTAAAACAATTTGTTCTGAACGTTCGAAATCCTGTGGTTTGGTGCCGGTAAAAACGATTTTGCATTCCTCGCCTTTGTTATCTTTCATAAAAAAAGAAAAATAATTAGCATCTTTCTTTGCGTCGTAAATCAGTTGTTTTTGTTTGTTGAGATGGCCAACTACGTGCAATTCGCTTTGCGTAGTTTTTGCTTCTTTGAAAGAACCATACGTGCTGGTATCGGCATAAGTGCTAATGATGATACAGATAGCAACAGCGATCACTACAATACCTAAAATCGAGCTTTTTTTCATTAGAATATTTCCTGGTTTATTGAGAAAACAAAAATACGAAACATCCTCCGAAATATTCTTTTTGCTGTTTGTATATGTTATTTGGAAACGTTATAAATAAAGAAGCATCGCCTGATTTTGGACGATGCTTCTTTTATCGGATGAAAAACAGGATTGTTTATGGCCAAACGCCCAGGTTTTTGTAAGAAACGGCAATTTTATTAATCGCTACCACAAAAGCCGCCGTACGCAACGTATCAATTTTGGGGTTGGAGATGAGCGTTTCCCGGATTTCGTGGTAAGAACGGATCATCGTATCTTCCAAGCCGGAATTGACCAGCTCCAGCTCTGATGCCCCTTTTACAATGGTAGATCTTTGCATCGGCGTTAAGGCCACACCAGTAATACCTTCTACCATATTTACCAGATTTAAACTGGCAGTTTCTTCAAACCGGCGGTTGATGCGGCCAAAAGATACATGCGACAAATTTTTCAGCCATTCAAAATAAGAAACTGTAACGCCGCCGGCATTGGCATACATATCCGGAACGATAATACAACCGCGTTCGGTAAATACTGCTTCTGCTTCAGGAGAAGTTGGTCCATTTGCACCTTCTACAATAATTTTTGCCTGGATACGGCCAATGTTCTCGCCAGTAATCTGGTTTTCCAGTGCTGCCGGAACCAAAATATCGCAAGGCTGCTCCAAACCTTCCATCGAGTTTTTGAACTCTTGCATCGCCAGCGGATAACCTAAAATAGAACCTGTAGCTTTTCTGTGCTCAAAAACAGTATTTACATCCAGGCCATCTTCATTGTAAATAGCACCTTCAAACTCGCAAATACCAACAATCAATGCACCAAACTCAGCCAAAAATTTAGCCGAATAAAAACCCACATTTCCCAAACCCTGCACGATTACACGCTTTCCGGAGATTCCTGTTAGCAAGCCCAGCTTTTTCATGTCTTCTGCAACGCTCACACATTCCCGGGTGGCAATGGCAACGCCGCGGCCGGTTGCTTCACGCCGTCCGGCAATGCCATGCAAGGCAATTGGTTTTCCGGTTACGCAGCCTAAAGCATCGCCCTGTCCGGGGTTCATGGTAGCGTAAGTATCTGCAATCCAGCCCATTTCCCGTTCTCCGGTGCCATAATCCGGTGCGGGGACATCAATGCTTGGGCCGATAAAATTCTTTTTGATCAGCTCCACCGTATAGCGGCGGGTGATATTCTCCAGCTCCTGTTCAGTATATTTTTTGGGGTTGATTTTAATGCCACCTTTCGCCCCGCCAAACGGCACGTTTACAATAGCGCATTTATAAGTCATCAATGCAGCCAGTGCCATCACTTCATCCTCATTCACCATATCGCTGTAGCGGATGCCGCCTTTTGTGGGCGATTGATGGTGAGAATGTTCAATGCGCCAGGCATCAATTACCTCAAAACCGTTGCCTTTACGAATCGGAAAACGAAAACGATAAACGCTGTTGCATGACCTGATCTGATCCAGCAAACCGGTATCGTGCTGCGTAAATTGCGCAGCATGGTCAAAAAACTGACAAACATCACCAAAAAAGTGGTTTTCTGTTTCTGACAGAATTATTGAATTACTCATAATAAAATGTTGTTATGTTAACTTGTTTATAAAAAGATGCGCAAATTTGATACAAATTTTTTCAATTTCGCAATTACATCGTCTTTATAAATTCAGCGTATACGTTTCAGCATTCAGTATGGTTAAGTAATTTAGGGTGATAAAAGAAGCTTATTTTTCGCGTTCAATTTTTTTCAGGCGTTGATCAATGCTGAAAAGATAAATGGCCAAACCAATAAACACAATCACGATGGTTGCAATCACCACATAAATTTTGCCGGAACTGCGCATCTGGTCCGCCATTTCCACATCATTGGTTTGCTGCGCGAACGAAAAAAAGGTCGATAAAAACAGCATCAGGGCAGATAACAGTATTTTTTTCATCAGGTTAGTCTATCATGTTTCTTTTATTTTCAATCAGGCGGATGCGGTAACGAAGCGTGGCAATCCAAACGGCGATCAACGGCCAGGCAATAAATGCCGGATAAAGCACCACGCGCATCCGGCTGTCCAGATCGTATTTGCCAAAAGCCGGGTTTCCGCCGTTTCCGGGATGCAGCGAATCAGTCAGTCTTGGCAAAATAAAAATCAGCACAATCATGATCGGAAAGGCAAAAATATTGTACACTGCCGATATCTTTGCCCGTTTTTGTTCTTCATCGATGGAATTCCGCAGTACTAAATAAGCGCAATAAAGCAGGAAAGCAATGGCCGCACTGTTCTGCTTCGGATCGTTGCTCCAGTATTCGCCCCAAGCATATTTTGCCCAGATCATGCCGGTAACCAATCCAAAAATGAAAAAAACCACGCCTGTATTCACGCATTCTACCGCAATCAGATCGTATTCTTCCTTGCCGGTGCGCAAATATTTGATGCTGTAATAAACGGAAATACTGAAAATTACCAGCATCGCCATCCACATCGGCACATGGAAATACAGGTTGCGGATGGTTTCATGCAAAATCGGCAGCGCGGGCACATGGAAAAGCAAACCGGCAATCAGCGTATAAATTATCGTGATGACGGCCAGGATTTTCCACCAGCTTTTATAAATAAACTTCATCTTAAAATTTGTTGGGCAAAGGTAGCAATGCATCTCAATTCGGCATAATTTACAACAGTATCACCAATTTTTATGCGATAAAAGAAGCATTAAAAATGTTGTTGTGATAAAATTACGTTATATTTCAAAACCAAATAAATTATTGCAGTGTTAGCAATCACCAACAAGTTTAGCAAAAGCTTATTTGATTATATTTTTTACATGGCTCAACGTTACAAAATATTTACCTGGCCTGCCCATCAGCAGTATCTGTTTGAGTTGGCTCAAGGTGATTTTGATTTTTATATTCCTGCGGGTCAAAATGCTTCTTTTACACAACAATTTTCCACTCAAAAAAATGTAACAGAAGTTGATCTTTCCATGATAAAAAACCTTGATTTCGATTTGATTCTTTTTCAGGATGAAGAAAGTTATCAAACCGGTCAATTTAAAATTTTGTCTGAGCAGCAACGCCAGCTTCCAAAAGTATATCTTGAACACCATCCGCCAAAACAACATCCCACAAATGCCAAACATTTTGTGGAAGATGCTGATGTGCAGTTAGTTTACACCAATTATTATAACGCTTTGATGTGGGATAATAACCAGCTCAAAGTTTCGGTGATTGAAAACGGCGTACCAGTTTCAGCCATTTCTTTTTCAGGTGAGAACGCGCAAGGTGTTGTTGTTTTAGAAGAATTTCCGGCGGATGGACGCGTGACCGGAGCAGACATTTTTAGGCAGGTAAAAGAAGCATTGCCGATAGCTGTTGTCCGGATTGGAGAAGATGGCGTTTCGTACCAAAATCTGGCCGAAAAAATCAGTGGTTATCGGTTTTTATTTTGCCCGGACCGTTATGCCAGTCCGCAGTTTTCTATTTTTAAAGCGATGATGCTGGGTATGCCTGTGGCTGGTTTGGCTACAACCGCTTTGCCAACGATTATTGAAAATGAAGTTTCCGGCTTTGTACATTCCGATTTGAATTACCTGATTGGGAAGATGCAAACTCTAATAAATGATGCGCAGCTGGCCATTCAAATGGGTGGAAAAGCACACGGACAAGCATCAGGATCATTCAGTTCAAACCGATTTTTATCAGAATGGAACCGATTTTTTACCCATACTATTGCAGGCAACTTAGCTGTACTGACCAGAATTTAATTAATTTTTGACCATGAAAAACAAGATAGCCTTTATTAGTGAACATGCTTCTCCACTGGCCATGCTGGGCGGCGTGGACAGTGGCGGACAAAATGTTTATGTGGGTGAACTGGCAAAGCATATTGCGCAATCCGGTTACGAGGTTGATATTTTTACCCGCCGCGATGATGCCCGCTTTCCGGAGATCGTATCCTGGGTGCAAGGTGTGCGCATCGTCCATGTAACGGCAGGGCCAGAAACTTTTGTTCAGAAAGAGGACTTGCTGCAATACATGCCGGATTTTACGACAGAAATGGTTGCTTTTATTGCCCGCGAAAAAATGGATTACGCATTGGTCCATGCCAATTTCTGGATGTCTGGCCTGGTGGCTTGTAATTTGAAAAAGCAGCTGAAAATCCCTTTTGTAATCACGTATCATGCTTTGGGCCATGTTCGCCGCATCCATCAGGGCGAGCAAGACAAGTTTCCGAAAGAGCGCATTTTGATTGAAGAAGAAATTGCCCGGCAGGCTGATCAGATTGTGGCCGAATGCCCTCAGGACCAGGAAGATCTGATTAATTATTATAACGCCGACCCGGAAAATATTACCATTATCCCATGCGGTTTTTGCCCGACAGAATTTTATCCGATTGATAAAAAACTGGCGCGGATGATCCTGAACCTCGAATCAAACGAAAACATTATCCTGCAACTGGGCCGAATGGTGCCGCGGAAAGGGATTGATAATGTAATCCGCGCTTTGGTAAAAGTGAAAAAAACCGATACACCGCTGCGTTTGGTTGTTGTGGGTGGAGAATCTGACAACGCGGAAACGGATCAAAACCCGGAAATGCTGCGCCTGAAAAAGCTGGCTGCAGACCATGGCGTTTCGGCCGACGTAACTTTTGTAGGCCGCAAAAACCGCGACATTTTAAAATATTATTATGCGGCGGCAGATATTTTCATCACCACACCCTGGTACGAACCTTTCGGTATTACGCCGCTGGAAGCAATGGCTTGCGGCACGCCGGTGATTGGTGCCGATGTGGGTGGCATTAAACATAGCGTAGCCGACGGCAAAACCGGTTTTTTAATTCCGCCGAACAATCCTGATGTGCTGGCACAACGCGTTTTTGAGCTGATCAGCAATAAAAAACTGCTGAACGATATGCGCGACAATGCTATCCGCAGGGTGAATGCTTTGTTTACCTGGCATAAAATCTCGGAGATGGCCATCAGCATGTATGAAAAAATTATTCATGGAAATAATTTATTGAGCGAAGAAGACAACCAGCTTTCCCTGATTGATCAGGCTTTTGATAAAGCTGCCGATACTTTTTTGCGGGCCAAAAGAGCTTTGCGCATTCCGGTGGCACATGCTGCAACGCTGATTAGCAATGCGTTGGCAACTGACAAAAAATTATTGGTTTGCGGCAATGGCGGCAGTGCCTCCGGAAGTTTGCATTTCACTTCGGAAATGATGAGCTATTTTGAAAGCTCTGAAAGGCAGGGTTTGCCCGTAATTTCGCTTGCTGCTGATACTTCCGTGCTCACTGGTTTTGCAAATGACATTGGTTTTGATGATGTTTTTTCCCGCCAAATTGAAACTTATGGCAAAAAAGGCGATATCCTGCTTTGCCTGAGCACCAGCGGACAATCCGTCAACATTGTAAACGCCATAAAAATCGCCCATAAAAAACAAATGACCTGCATTGCAATGCTGGGAAAAGGCGGCGGCGATGCAGCCACTTATGCACATTTGAACATCATTGTTCCGTCCAACAATCCGCATCGCATCCAGGAAATCCATCTGCATCTTTTGCACACTATTTCGCGTTTGGTAGAAAATAACCTGTTTACCCGGAAAAATAAAAAAATGGGTGTTAAAAAGTCTATTTCTTTAAAATGATCACCAATTTTAGGTTGATAAAAGAAGCATCGCGTTTTTGTCATTTCGACCGAAGGGAGAAATCTTCTTCAAAGCGGTATGAATTTCTTGATGAAGATTTCTCCCTTCGGTCGAAATGACAAAGCTTATCCTACTGATTTTTTCAAAAATGAATAAAGCTATTTTTATTGATAAAGACGGAACGCTTGTACCAGATATTCCATACAATGTTGATCCTGAATTGATTACTTTGAATGAAGGCGTGCTCGACGGTTTAAAATTATTGAAAGCACAAGGTTTTATGTTTATCATGGTCTCCAACCAATCCGGTGTGGCACGTGGTTATTTTTCAGAAGAAGCTTTGATCAATGTAAAAAATAAAGTGCAGGAATTGTTAAAAGTAGCTGATGTTCAGTTCGAGGATTTTTACTGGAGCTTTAACCATCCGCAGGGAACGGTTGAAAAATATGCCATCGCGTGTAATTTTCGCAAGCCAAAACCCGGAATGATTTTGCAGGCGGCAGAAGAACATGCTATCGACCTGAAAAATTCATGGATGATCGGTGATATTTTGAACGACGTGGAAGCCGGGAAAAGAGCTGGCTGCCAAACGGTTTTGATTGACAACGGGAATGAAACTGAATGGGTTGACGGCGAATATCGGACACCGGAATACAAAGCAAAAAATTTTTTTCAGGCGGCAGTTTATATCACTGATGTGCACAGTACCGATGTAGGGATCTGATGGAACCCTGGCAAAACTGTAAAAATATTTTGGTGGTCCGGCTGGATAATATGGGCGATCTGCTGATGTCCACACCTGCAATCCGCGCTTTAAAAGAAAGTTTTGGCAGCCGGATCACGGTTTTAACATCTTCTATGGCGGCCGGAATTGCCTATAACATTCCGGAAATTGACGAGCTAATTACGTTTGATGTTCCCTGGGTAAAAACGCACAATGCTTCTTTTAGCCATGAATTTTTGGTTTTGGCCGAGGTTTTAAAATTGAAAAAATTCGATGCAGCTGTAATTTTTACAGTTTTTAGTCAAAATCCGATGCCAGCCGTTATGCTTATTTATCTGGCTGATATTCCAAAGCGTTTGGCTTATTGCCGCGAAAATCCGTATGATTTGCTGACGGATTGGGTGCCCGATCAGGAACCTTATACCTTGATCAAACACCAGGTAGAACGTGATCTCGATTTGGTAGCTAACATCGGCGCAACAACTACTAATGATTTTTTATCGCTCGAAATACCGGATGCCTGGGGATCAGCCCAAAAAATACTTGCTAAAAACAGCATTGACCTGCAAAAACCCTGGCTCATTTTGCATCCCGGCGTAAGCGAACTGAAGCGGCAATATCCAACCGAAAAATGGATTGAAACCAGTAAAAAGTTAATCGCTGAGTTCGGTTTTCAACTCTTGCTGACCGGTTCTGCATCAGAAAAAAAACTAACTGATGAGATTGCGCAAGGCATCGGCACAAACGCTTTTTCTATCGCCGGTCTGCTAACCCTGGATGAGTTTATTTGCCTGATAAAAGAAGCATCGCTCCTGCTTTCCGTCAATACCGGGCCGGTTCATATTGCGGCGGCCACGCAAACGCCGGTTGTGGTACTTTATGCGCAAACCAACCCGCAGCATACGCCCTGGAAAACGCTATCAAAAGTGCTTTATTTTGAAGTGCCCGAAGCCTTGCGAAGTCAGAATGAAGTGCTGAAATTTGTGCAGCAACATCAGCAAAAAGCACCAGAAGTAATTGAGGTTGAAGCTATTATGGAAGTAGTTTCTGCGCTCTTGTCATTTCGACCGTAGGGAGAAATCTTCATCCAAGCAACTTACTTAATGCTTCTTTTATCAGGTAAGAAATTGGTTTTGTTGAAAGAAGATTTCTCCCGTTGGTCGAAATGACAAAAAAATATAAGCATTTGTACAGCAACATCAGCAAAAAACACCGGAAACAATTAAGGTTGAAGCTATTATGGAAGCAGTTTTTATACTTCTGTCATTCGACCGTAGGGAGAAATCTTCTTCAAAGCAATTTGCTCAATGCTTCTTTTATCGGCTAAAAATCAGCTTACGTTGAAGCTATTATGGAAGCAGTTTCCGCGCTTCTGTCATTTCCTTTAGATTAGCAAATCACAAACATTGACAGTTATTATTGTTGTTGAAGCTTTGTTTTTGCTTTTTTTTCTTTGTTAATAACTGCGATTTTTGTGGAAAAGCCAACAACGGTAA
>JAABUS010004630.1_pt1 | contig 19447 bp, 19 predicted proteins | sample 5560161 | NCBI WGS metagenome assembly JAABUS01 (sample SAMN10711885, study PRJNA513376) | rock metagenome | isolation source: Antarctica rocks | place: Antarctica: Victoria Land, Trio Nunatak nord | collected 2016-01-04 | reverse complement strand
CCCATCACAACACCCATCCACCCTTTCCATGCCTAGCGCCCGTCATCCACCCCTCCCTTCCCACATCCACAGCTGCTCCAAGCAACGATCCCACTTCTCTCTCCCGTAGCCACTCCTCACCCCGCAGTCCAAACCTTCTCTCACGTTCCATATTTGGGAATGCGAGGGCTGTGAGGGGGCGATCAGGGAAGGGAAAGGGAAGGGGTGGGCTGATTTGGGCGGTCTACTTGTGGAAAGGTTGGAGTGGACAAGGGGGAGTGTAAGAGATGGGGGAGACGGGGGTGGAAGCGGGGTGGGGGCAAGGGAGAGGGTTTCATGGAAGCGGTCTCCTGAGTGGGGAGGAAGAGAAGTATTCGAGGCATGGGGGATATCGAATATTGTTCAGTGGTGAAGTTGTTGGTATACTCGTTTTGGTGGGACGGTATATTGAGAGGTGGGGCTTGAAGAAAGAACGGGGGGGGGGAAAATGGACGGATGCATGTGGGGAGGTGTTGAGGGAGAGTGGTTTCTGAAAGCGGTCTTTTGAGCGGGAGAGGAAGGATGAAATCAGGGAAGAAGGGATGCGCATGATGATGTGCAGTCAAGTGGTCATTGCAACTCGCTTTGGGCGTGCCGGTCAATTGAGAGGTGGAGAGTTGAGTACTTTCGAGGAAGGAGTGGGCTTTAGGGTCGTTTTACTAGGTAATTGGATGGCGATGGGATTGAACCAAACGGATTCTGTGAATAAGATAGGATTGAGTAATGCGGGATATTGCTAGGGGGCCTCAGTAGGCGCAGGAGGGAAAGGTCTTGATCAAGATCCAAGGCGAAAGATGACTTTCTTGTGCTGTGTTGGATTTTAAGATGTAGTCCCGCGCAACTGTCTCCTCGTCTGTAGGTATACCGTCACAAACACCTCCTACCCTCTTCTCCTTTGATGTGCAGTTTTCCAGATCTATCGTTGAACCGACTCCTCGTGTATTTCCTCCACGGACTAAACTGGCTACATAGTCTTTTCGCAGGAGCTAGGAACAAAAGAAATAGAAGAAAGATAGACTTTCCAGAACAGGGTCTGTGACCGCTGATCATAATCTATAGAATCGGGCATTGTCAGTGTTTAGAGCTGCATGTTCATCGACCATTTTTTAGACTTTTTGGGGATGTTGGCTCTGTGTAATGGAATAAGACGTGTGGTTCTATTTTGCGGGTTTGTAAGGTCGTCCGTCTGGTTTATCCAACACAAGATGCCCATCGGCATAATGATTGTGAGAAGTGATGTGTGCATTGTTGATGGTGCTGAAAACCAGTCTTCGGTCTAGCGAAATGAAAGTGATCACGAGAGTGAATTCTCGAAGGCTTTGAAGAGATTATTGCCATAGGGAGTGTGGTTGTGTTCTGTTGTCGACTCAAACAGCTGATGACGAAGTCGAACAGTGGGTGGTCAAAGCCTAGACCTTCAACCTTTGACATCTGAACAATGTCGGAGTTTTCGTCGTGGAAAGCACGAGGACTTCCTGCTCTGAGATCCCGAAAGTTTTTGCTTTCCTGGGGGCTCCGCGATGGTGCTTGTCTTGTAAGTCTTTTCGCGACGGTTGGTGGGTCCGTATGAATGCTAGATGGTGGGGATTACCCTTTCCAGAATCCAACAATCTTTTTTTCTTGTGTACTAATTTCTCAAACTCAGTGGTTGCTAGACGATGATTGGTGAAATGAGTGCTAAACGATGGTGTCGCGATTCGTCCGAGTGTTGGTTTGGACGTCCGGTTGCTTAGCACGTATTAGCTCTAGAATTACCACGGCTTCTGATCGAAGCCTTCGAAGTCTTCGATATCCGAGCCGTAGTTGGTTTCTTTATCGTCGATTACGAACGCGTCAGTACCGCTATTCCGTCCTTGACTCCGACGGAGCATCTTCCCATCCATCTTGTAGAACTCATACAGCCCACCAACGATCGTGTGGTAGTTGTCCAGACCTTTGGCTTGGGCTTTGATTTGCCCGAGTTCCAGCCCTGCGACATACCATACGAACTTGCCGCTCTTGTGCCATAGGTAAAACAGGGCGCTCGCTTTGATACATCGCCAGCTTCCTCCGATGGCTGTTGGGGTTTCGGCCTCGCTTCTCCAGCGGTCAACGACGGAATGGGTGATTTTTTCCAAAGGCTGAATGGCTAGAAAAGAGTCACGACAGTAGCCGGCTAGGGCGCTGAATGTCATTGATGCGCTTCCCTTTCTTTTTAGAGGCTTGACCATGTCCAGCTCGTCTCCACGTTCGACCTCCCTAAGTCAAAGATCACTTCGAGCTTTCGTCTGAGATCCTCGCGAACTTTCATTAGGTCCTCGTCTTGCTTTGCTCGCTGATACTCAAGGCTCCATAAGTGACCGAGATCATCATCCCACGTACCTGCATTGGCGAAGGCAATGGTGAAATCTTGGAGGACACGTTCGCGAATGTTTGCTGCGACTTCAAAGACTAGACGATCGATGGTGTGCTTAGTGGGGCGTTCGCTGCGCTTGTTCTTGTAAGCCGGTTTGCGTTGAAAGGTTGGTAAGTTCCTATTCTTTAAGAAGGAAATCCATTTCGCGTCATCGAATGAGTAGCCTGCCTTGGCTCGGTCAACCAATTTCCCAAGCAGGTGAGCCATAGCAATGGCTGACTCATCGTTTATCGACTTCTTCTTGTAGCAATAAGCTTCATGGTAGGCTGTACAGGAGCCAAGCATATTGGACTGAAGATTGAAGTGGAAAGCGTGGCGCAGAAATTGCGACATGTAGTCCGGCCGATCAATAATCTCTTTCACTTTGAGCTTTGTTTCCTCGATACCGTAGTATCCGGGCGGCGGTGAAGGAGGTACGCTTGCGTTCTCGAACGGTCCGACAATGTCGGGCTCCCAGCAGATCCACGCTTTGTCGCCATCATAATCGCCCCCGGATAATTTATCAGCTGGAGAGCGTTCCCCTTTCGACGAGAAAACGATGACATCCTTGTACATTTCGAGCTCTATCTTGAAAACGGCATGAACCTTGACACCATGGCGTCAGCAAAAATGTCCAGTGTAGGGAGAGACGCAGAGGCTGACTGACCTTTTGAACGTCAGACGGTAGCAGCGCGGGTGATCGAGCCACGAGTATGTCGATATTGTGCAGCATGATGTCACTCCTGCCAGGTTGCGGAACTTCAAACATGTTGGAAAAACCCAAATGTATCTCTCCTTCTTCAAGGATCGCTAGAGGGTCAGCGATCATAAATGCGGATGTAGATCTGCCAATCTCAATGTGCATGCTGTCCTCAAGCCGTGTGCAATAATCATGAACAGCTTTGTAACAGAAGTCTTTCAAGACAGAGCAGCTTCGAGGGTCGAAGCCGTGCTATGCCGTAATTTAGCCATGTCCATACGGAGACTCTGTGATACTTACTTCAAGAAACCAGTTGATTCGTTCTGCGAGCGAGTTCGGAACACCAGCTAGCATTTCCACGCCGTTGTTCGCAAGTCTTTCCCCTACGACAGGGTTATTGTCCTGATTCCACTTGCGAAGGCTGGCTGGATCAGCCATTGCATCTTTGAGGTCGGCGACTTTACTCGTAAGATCCTCTTGGAGTAGACGCTGGAATACCTCGTAAGGTACTCCACGATCTTCAAGGATAGGTATTAGTTGGAAATTCAGGGTTGCTGGACCAAGCTTCTTGGACCAATCGTTTACCTCGAACATCGTGCGTAATTCGTCCGGATACAGGCTGTCCTCGGGATGTCCATTGAACTTCAGTTGCGAATCTGTTATCTCAATCCAGTATCCCCGTTCACTTCCCGAGTGGTGCTCGTCGAGAGCGTCGATCATCCAGATTCCTTTCGCTCCGCCGATACGGCCTTGATATACTGAAGGCGTCCGCCTCAATCCAAGCTTCACAGCTATTTCATTGGCAGCAGCCCTGGACATTCGAGCACATCCGTCATTCATGACAGCAGACTCCGAGTTGATCCCAGACCTTCTCACATCCAAGCGTCGCGGTCGAGGATCATCTGCTAGTGCATCATCGCTTTTAATAATCTCTTCTGGCTTAAATATGACGGTGGGGACTGTACTGCTCACTGCAAGAGCAAGACGCGAGAATAGCTGTAGACAACGCTTGTCGCGATTATGTGTTGCAAGCATAAACCAATCCATCATATCACGAATCGTAATAGGGATGTGGACAAGAGTTCGAGGATCAACCTCACCTTTGACGACTTTTCGTCGAAAGTCATCGCCATCTTCTGCGAACATAAATATGCGATATTTTGGCTCGCTCGAAGTCTTTGGCAATTTGCGATCACGACTCTTGCGAGCTTCGAGCTTGACATAAAAAGCTCGCCACTTTCGGCCAAGAAAGTAATGGTTCTGATCCACAATCCACTTGACAATCTTGTCACGAACCATGTTTGAGCAACCCTTGAGATATTTAGGCAGGTCATCGGGATCAAGACCTGGAAGAGAGACTGTGAAAACGCGATCTCCTCCATACTTCCTGGCTAGTCGATAAGATGCATCAAGCTTTAGCGGTCGTAGTTCAAAATTGAAAAGAGGTCCACCAGCCTTATCTGAATACTTGAGTTCGCCGCTGAGCGAAACATTTCGATAGTCGCCAACCGCTTTTTCCCAAGCTCGATATTTGCAACGTTCGGGCAGTGTGACGTTGAACTTTGCCGCAAGTATGCTGAGCGACGCCCACAGGGAGCTGTACTCTTGAGACGTTTCGAGGCAACCAATGAAGCATGTCCTGGGGATATTGCAGAACCTCGAGATCCGCTCGACTTCGTAGCGTTGGCGGAAAGGGGCGGTTGATGGGGCGTGAGTCATTGGTTTTGCTGGGCATAGGTCAGTACCTATAGCGTTCGGAAATTATGTCGGGAACAGTTACCTGTCGGTGACTGTGTGATCAGATATTTGTCCAGATACTGCGCAGCGTCCGTGCCAGCGATCTTACCAACCACCTGGACAGAAGATGCTCGATTCTTAGCAGGTGTTGGAACAGCTTGTTCAGATTTATAGTCCACCAATTCCGATGATTCTAGGGCAAGTTCGTAATCCATCGAAGATCCAAAGTCCTCTTGCGTACTTTGGGGAGGCTCACTCGAAGTTCGAGAGTGTCGAAAATCTGCAATTTTATGAGGCTGTCGAGCCTCGATTGGGATCCTGATCGTCTCGCTTCCTCGACTCAATGACGAGTCAAATGATGTGGCTCCAGAGTCCAAGTTGAACGATGTATTCGGTGTGGTTGCAGCCGTCGCCATCGTCACGAATGAGGACGTGCTGCCAAAAGAGCGGCTGATGTCCGTTGAGCTTCTCCCTTGCCTGTGGGCTCCATATCTCTGCATCGGGAGATTGTAGTTCGACGTTGAGTTAGTTGGCTCAATACTGTTGATATTGTAGGATCGACCTGAGGAGAGCCGCTTTTCCCGAGATGCTTTGCGGGGAGCTGGCGGCTTCAGAGGTTCGACTTCTAGGTAGGGCCTCTTCTTGCTTGCCTCAGGACGTATTGAAGCTTTGCCAGGGATGTGAGGGTTGAAAGCATCTTCATGGGCTTTCTCGTCAGCTATTTCACTTGGAGGAGTCTTATATTCTTCTTCTGGCGACTCTGAACGCTCCAGTGGTATAGGAGCATCTGTCATGATTATGTCCTCCCAATCTTTAGAATCGTCCAGACCCGACGGGAATTCATCGGAAGACGGGTGCTTGGATCCCTTTGGCGATTTTTTGAGCGAGGATAGCGCCTTGTAGTAAGCCCTTGGTGGAATTTGCTTCGTGATCTTTGACATCTTCGGCGGAGATGTCTCACCATGTAGCTTTCGTGTGCGGGGAAGCGTAGGCACTTCAGCTTGAACAGCTATTAGTATGGATAACAATGGTGAATTGGAAGCCCTATCTGACATTGTATCTGTTCGCTTGTATCTTCAACCTTCTCAATTCCCACGGTATATTTTTCGCCTTGCTTGACACAATTGTACGCTAGCTTGATCTTTGCGAGCAGACATTCCTTTAGATTGGCCGAATTCTCCTCATCGATGGCGACTTCTACAGCTAGGGAATCCTCCCGCTTCGCACAATGGTCATTTGTTCGCGACGGTATAACGTCACTCTCGGCTCGAGGTTTGAACCGCCAAGCTGATTGTATGGTCTTAGCATGCTGCTCAAATTGTGTGATGGCACTGTCCAGGGCCAAACGGTCCTTGAAGACTAGGAAACGTATGCAGGAGAATATCTCTTGATCGATGGGCTCGTTGGTCGTTTTTGAGGGGCTCCAGGTTGTATCTCGAATTTGCAGTTGCAGATTCCATTGCTGTGCGAGGTCGTAGACAATCTTGTTTATTTCCGCATTGGCCTTCCTGGAGGACGGGGTGCTGGGTAGGGACATCTGAGCCGTAGAAGTACATGGGCGTAGCGCTTAAGTCCAGGACGAAAGCCAAATGCCTGCTGAGATCTGGACGGGAAGCAAAGCAATGCGAATGCTAGCAATTGATGCAGGTGCAGAAGATCCGAACATCGACGTAGGCTTTATAATCGAAGCCAGTGATTAGCGATTGATTGTGGCTCGAAGCTCAGGTGCAGGTATATTCCAACGATGGGAATCAGAGTCCAAGCAATGCGCAAATACAACCATCGAAGTCGCTGCAGATGCAAGATATATTCCAACGGTGGGAATCACAATCCAAGCAAAGCGCGAAAACAGTCGCCGCAGAGGCAAGGTTTAAAGTATTGCAACGGCGGAAATCAGAATCCAAGCAAGGCGCAAAGACGATCATCGACATCGCCGCAGGGCGCGACATCGGAGTCTTGCACGAACGATAAGCTTGGAGCAACAAAGGGTGGTTCAAGAACCGAGGGGTGGCTGTCCCACCCCTGCTGGTGTTGGTTGCAGCTGTACTGCAGAGTGCAGCAGCTGTCAGAAGAAGTTAATTTACACGAAAAGGGAGGGCCGGGCCGTGATTGTCCCGCAGCCCCTAAATCCACTTGCTTCAACCATGGTTCAGGGGAACTCTATCATAGTTTGGATAATCTAAATATATTTCGGCTGCCCAGTGCCCAGTACATACGCATTTTGCAGGCAGGTTGATAGATCAGTGCTACGTTCCTAGCTCTCAAGTTACAGTTTTGAATCGAAGTACATAACTGCTGCCTGAGGCCATCAGACAGACCTGCATAAAGCTCCCAGTCGCAAACCCCCATTGGAAAAAGCTACCGAATCTGAGTTCCATTGCTTCTCGAAGTCGAACATGCTCCATAATCTGGGCATGTGCGTCCCCATTGGAATATCTACTTGGCGAGATTTAAGAACATTGCATGCTCCCATCTCGAAAAGCATGGAAAGATTGGCCAATGTTTCCTGACAACGCCAAGCTCCTTCGCTAAATGACCCAATTCAGATCCTCAGCATCACCTATGTTCTATTCTCCCCACTTCTTCGCCTCCATACCGTCTGGGGGGCTCGTTTCAACCTTTCCCTTGCTGACCTCGGCCCAATTGGTGCTCAGGGCAGTGCCATTGCTTTCCTGATAGCTCTTCATCATTGCTCGGCGCGTGTCTGGATCGGCACCTTTGAAAAGCTGCTGAAAAAAGCCGTTGACAGGGTCCCCTTCGAAGTCGTCGCCCAACCCGTCGTCGCCTTCACCCTCCCCATCAGCATGATCTTTCTTGGGTTTCTTTGTCAGGTCTTGTGCGACCTTGTCCCAGTTCTTTGGACCGCTCTTCGAAGAGGTAGGATATGAAGGACCGCTTGATGAGTTGCCAAGTACTGCGCGTTTGATCTCTCCTTCACCGTTGAATTCTGTACTGCCGTTCGCGGCTGGCTCCGTCCCTTCGATAGAAGGCCACTTCTGCCCCGGAGTCACTTTCTTCAGGCTGAATTCAACCTTCGTAGACATTATCTTCGCAGTCGAAGCTGATTCGTCAATTTCGGCAAAGAGGGGATCCAAGGTGAATTCGAAGGCTGAGCCAGTTGGCAATGGGAAGGAGATTGTAAGCGAACGTTTCTGAACGTCAATAGTCGCCTTGCCTTTTGGTACGCCCTTCGCGAAGAGTGTGACAACAACCGTGTCGTGCGTTTGGTACGATTCATGTCGTATCTTGCTCGCTGGTGTCTGCACACCCTCAGTCTTTGGCTCTGCCACGGCCTCAGGTGCTCCGCTGCTGGCCACGGTTTGAGACCCGTTCTCTGCTGACGCTGCCGTGGATTCGGGCTTTTTGGCTCCCTCTTTTGGTATCTCCACGTCCGGTATCTCTTTGATCGCTGGTTCACGAGCGGAATCCGCTTCGGGAAGCGCCTTCAACTTTCCATCCACCTTCATCTCCCAGATGTTTACGGTTTTCTCTTTCTCGTCTCGTTTCTTTACCCATGCGAAACATTGTTTTGCGTCTGCCCATCGCTGAAGGCCGAACAAGGCAATACCACGTCTTAACTGAGCTTGAGTGATAAACTCTCGTTTGGCGCGTTTCGTAGCTAAGACAAGGGCGATTTCCGCATCCTTAAAGGCTGCAACATGATCGGGTGGGGAAAGACGTGTGTAGGCCGTCGAACGCTTGATGTAGTAATCGACGGCTTGAGAGTTGCTGGAGATGGCCTCGGTATAATGGGCGACAGCTGCGGGAAAATCGCTGGTTGCTAAAGCAGCGGCACCTTTTACGGCTTTGTCCATCTCAAGGCTTGAGTTCTGCTTCCTGGAACTGGCTCTTGGATCCAAGACTTTTGCGGCAGGCCTAAGCTCTAAGTCGAGGCTCTTTCAATCTTTAGGGGATCCTGTCGGGTGTAATGTGGGTGATGCTTTGTAGAGAGTGAGAAAGCGTAGAATGTTTAGCAATGTGATAGAATCGCAGAGCGGACTTCACTCCATACACCTCAATAGTCTTCGATACGATGTGATTCACGATCATGGTGATCAGAAGATATAAAACAACAGTGCCGAGGTTGTCCCGTCAGACTGTTGCCAAGACAGCCAAGACAGAGATCACGTGTGCAGCTGAGCCACCTTTTGTGCTTCTGGTACACGTTGCGACACCAACATGGTGATGCGTTGAAGTGCTGAAGCGCTTCTAGGCCGCAGGATTTCGTTCTTGCGCTTTTGGGCACAACACTCCTGGACACACACACACATAAAAATTAGTGCTCTTCTGTTCTTATGGCTATGGTCTGATGAGAATGTACATATAAGTCATGCCTAGCCACACATCTTAAGCTGAAGCAAAGGGTGGCAACACTATTGCTAAAGATGCTTTTCCTTCGACAGACATGGACCCTAACGTGGAAGAACATTCTAATTGTACTGTTTCGACATCCATTCTCGACCCCTTTACGTTGCTTTCTACTTCCTGTCATCTTCATAGGTTTCCTCGCTTATGCGCGAAATCTCTTCATTCCACCAGCTCATTATGGCATTGGGAACTCCATCCCCGTCAGAACTTTCTCGGATGCTCTGGACGCATCCGGAGGTGGTAGAAATCGGGTTGTTTTGGTCAATGGCGGCTTCACCGGAGGGGATATTCAGACGGTAATTCAGGATGTTGCCAGTACGGTCAAGGCTAGTGGCAAAGACGTCGAGGTCGTATCTAGCGAAACTGAATTGCTTACCCTATGTCGAAGCACGCTTCGAGGGACTTCGACGTGTTACGGTGCCGCCGTATTCTACGCTTCTCCAACAGAAGGCCCAGGGGGCCTGTGGAATTATAGCTTGAGGGCTGACGGTGGTCTGGGGACCAAGATCTATGTCACAGCAGACAACAACGATGTCGAAATCTATCTATTGCCGTTGCAGCATGCAATCGATTTTGCGATCGCTTCTCATAACAGCACTATCGATCAAGGAGCTCTACCGAACCGGGTTTACGAATATCCATTTACCTCGGAGACACAGCAGCAACGCAATGACCGAATACGTGTTAGCTACATGGGCGGCATCATTAATATACTAGCCGTTGCTTTTTTCATCGGCATTGTTGGTGTCACTTATCAGCTTGTTGGGCTTGTAGCGTCAGAAAGGGAGCTCGGCATGACACAGATCATTGAAGCCTCAATGCCGAATAAAAGGAGATGGGAACCGCAGCTGGCTAGGCTCATGGCAAATCACATTGCTTTCGACATCATGTTTCTTCCCGGCTGGCTCGTTGCGGCCCTCATCCTTAAGTACGGTGTCTTCGCCAAGACATCTCTTGGGGTTCTGATCGTATTCAACCTTCTGGCAGGACTTTCGCTGTCCTCCTTCTCCCTCTTCGGCGGGGCTTTCTTTCACAAGGCACAACTTAGCGGCATATCAACGACTATTATATCCTTACTCCTGGCGGTATTAGCTCAGGTGATCGGCAAAGCAAGCACTGGCGCAGTCGCAATCCTGAGCCTTTTGTTTCCTCCCATGAATTACACCTTTTTCACGATCCTCATGGCACGTTGGGAACGGAAGAACATTCCCACGAACCTTGTAAAGGCAGCTCCAGAGAACCCATCGACCCTCACGGGTATTGTGTTCTTCATATTCCTCATTGTCCAGATACTCGTATATCCTATTCTCGGTGCGCTGGTTGAGAGAACCCTCTACGGAACTGCATCTCCAGGGCGGAAGCTCATGGCCGTTGAGTCAGACTCCGACGCGGCTGTTGAACTCTCTGGGTTCACCAAAACATATAAGCCTTCATGGTGGGCACGTAATATTGCTACGCGTTTCGGTAAACGAAAGGACACCGTCACAGCGGTCGATAATCTCGATCTGCAAATTCCCAGAGGACAAATTACGGTCTTGCTTGGGGCTAACGGTTCAGGCAAGACTACAACACTGGAGACTATTGCTGGGCTGAACACTGTGACCTCCGGAACCGTGACTGTCGACGGTCGTGGCGGGCTAGGCGTATGTCCTCAGAGAAACGTTCTTTGGGACCAATTAACCTCGTACGAGCATGTCCGCATCTTCAATCGTCTAAAGTCCACTGGTGCGCTAGCCTCAAAGGCTGAAATAGAAGCTCTGATAGCGTCGTGTGACCTTGCCAAGAAGTCGAATGCAAAGGCTCGTACTTTATCCGGAGGTCAGAAGAGGAAACTGCAATTGAGCATGATGTTTACTGGAGGTTCTCGAGTCTGCTGTGTTGACGAATGTAGCAGCGGAGTTGATGCTCTTGCTCGTCAAAAGCTATGGCAGATATTACTAGCAGAAAGAGGAGCTCGGACCATAATATTCACGACTCACTTCCTGGACGAGGCCGATTTGCTTTCAGACCAGATAGCGATCTTGTCAAAAGGAAACCTCAAGGCTCAAGGCTCGGCGGTGGAGTTAAAGCATCGCTTGGGGGGCGGTTACCGAATACATGTCTACAATAATCCAGGCCGCAACATGGCGGTTCTGGAAATTGAAGGGGCAACTAGAAAGGTCCTTTACGATCAAACAGTGTATACCGTACCCGACTCTGCCCAAGCGGCAGCCCTCGTCCGCATGTTAGAGGCACATGGCATCAACAACTACGAGATCACGTCACCGACCATCGAAGAGATTTTCTTCAGAGTCGCGGAAGACATGGACTTGTCCAGTCTTGCCGCGCCCCAGCAAGACACAAGCACGTCTTCTCGCAAGGTTTCCGACGAGATTTCAGAAAAGGAGGGAAAGGTGGTAACGGATGAGGATGCTGAGAACCCCTTGAAATTACAGACAGGCAAACGCATAGGGGTTGTCCGTCAAGCTCTGACGCTTTTCCGCAAACGATTCACTGTCTTCCAGAGGAATTGGTTTCCATTTTGTGCTGCTTTCCTTATACCTGGTGAGTCACACGATACAAAAAAACAATAAATCCTTTGCTAAACCAACTCTTAGTCATTGCTGCCGGACTCGTCACTCTGTTCCTTAAAAATTTCTCGGCTGCAGGATGCTCCCCTACACAGCAGGTATCTCCATCCGACATTCAGTCATTATTGACACAAGTCGATTACCAGCTTGTCGTTGGTCCCTCCAGTAAGTTATCAGCTGCAGACATCGCACGTATTGGGGCAACCCTACCAGGCAGAGGATCAGGCTCTGGCGCTGGCGCCAACCGGTCCTCTCTGTACACCTCTATACATGTCATCGATGGTACCCTGGATGACTTCAACAAATATATAAACAACAATTTTGCCAATGTAACCCCTGGCGGATTCTTCCTCGGAGACGGCCAGTCGCCACCAACTTTTGCGTACAAAGCCAATGGAGGCATCTCACTTGCGACTATTACCCAAAACGCTCTTGATACACTCTTGACCAACGTTTCAATCAGCAGCCAGTATCAAGCTTTCGACGTGCCGTGGGTCTCCGGTGCTGGAAAAACTTTGCAACTGATAGTGTATCTTGGCCTTGCATTGTCTGTGTATCCTGCACTTTTTGCGCTGTATCCAACTCTTGAGCGCCTACGAAATGTGAGGCAGCTGCATTACAGTAACGGTAAGACTCATCGCCTACTCCGTTTGCTCTGGCGAGATGGATCATGACTGATATAATTTGCGTTTAGGCGTGAAGAGTGTCTGCTTATGGACAGCTTATATATCCTTCGATTTCGTCATCGTCCTAGCTTCCAGCATTGTTACAGTCATCATCTTCCGGGGAGTTAGCAACCAATGGTACCATCTAGAGTATCTCTTTGTGGTGTTCTTCTGCTTCGGCCTTGCCTCGACGCTCCTTTCCTATGTTATATCGCTCGTCGCAAGGTCCCAGCTTGCCGCTTTCGCTATCGCTGCCGGCTATCAAGCGTTAGTATACCTGCCCATGCTATCTAATTCACTGCTAATAGGACTACAGTGTCATGTTTCTACTCTATTTCATCGCCTACCTTAGTGTACTCACGTACGCTCCTATCAATAAGATCGACGACTACGTTAATATTACCCACTTCTGCATCTCACTAATCACGCCAATGGGGAGCCTTACCCGGGCACTGTTTGTTTCACTCAACGTCTTTTCCGTCCTTTGCCGCGGGCACGACATCGCCTCATATCCTGGGGAGATCACACTCTACGGTGGTCCAATACTATACCTAATACTCCAATCAGTCTTTCTGTTCTGGGTGCTATTGTGGTGGGACAGTACATCACTCTGGGATCGCCTCCGCCGCAAAGCCCACAGGTCGCAAGATACCGAAGAGACAGCCCCAGTCGACGACGAAATCGCTCAAGAGATAAAGCGCGTCTCGAACTCCACAGACGACGGTCTGCGCGCCCTTCACCTTACCAAAGCTTTCGGCAGCAACGTAGCCGTCCAAAACATCACATTCGGCGTGAAACGCGGCGAGGTCTTCGCCCTCCTCGGCCCCAACGGTGCCGGTAAATCCACCACCATCAGCATGATCCGCGGCGACATCCGTCCCTCCCTCGGCAGCGGCGACGTCTTCGTCGAAAACGTACCCATCAGCAAAAGCCGCGCCCTCGCCCGCAACTCCCTCGGCGTCTGCCCACAAGTCGACGCCTGCGACCAGATGACCGTCCACGAGCACCTGACCTTCTACGCCCGCGTCCGCGGCGTCGACAACGTGGCGCAAAACGTCGCCGAAGGCCTCCGGGCAGTCGGTCTCGAGTCCTTCTCCAACCGCATGGCGGCCCAGCTCTCGGGCGGCAACAAACGCAAACTTTCCCTCGCCATCGCGCTCATGGGCAACCCCGCCGTGCTCCTCCTCGACGAGCCCAGCTCCGGCATGGACGTCTGCGCGAAACGCATCATGTGGCGGACCCTCGCCTCCGTCGTGCCCGGGCGCAGCCTCGTCCTCACCACGCACAGCATGGAGGAAGCTGACGCGCTGGCGGACCGCGCGGGGATCATGGGCAAGAAGATGCTGGCGCTGGGAACGAGCGACTATTTACGGAAGAAGCACGGCGATCGCTATCATGTGCATCTCATCACCCGGACCGCTCCGCACACAACACTTGAGGAAATGACCAGGATCAAGACCTGGATCGCCGACAACCTCCCCAGCGCGGATATCGAGCAGAAGACTTTCCACGGGCAGCTGCGATTCAGCGTGCCTGCTTCCTCCTCCGCTTCCCCCCCATCCACCTCGTCCTCCTCGCATAACGGGAAAGAAGTCGAAACCTTCGCTCCCTCCAACCGGACAGGTGGTATCGGAGCGCTCTTCACGTTGCTGGAGTCGAAAAAGGAGCAGTTGGGGTTCGAATACTTCTCTCTGAGCCAGACGACGTTGGATCAGGTGTTTTTGGCCATCGTGGGGAAACATAATATTGAGGAGGAGAATTACGGGGAGGTGGTGGGGAAGAAGCCGCTTTGGAAAAGGGCGGTGAGCGGGGCTACTCGTGGGCGTTAGATCCACCGACTCGGGGTGCGGTCATAGGGGGTTCTAGGGGTTGTTGCCAGGAAAGGCGCTGCATTGGAAATAGTCAAGGGGGGGATATGGCAAGCATGGACTTCGAGTTTTGATACTTGGAATAGCATTCGTTGTTCACCGTTTTCAGGACTTCCCACCCTTCTTCAAGTCACTGTTACTTGGAAACAACATGTCTGGCCCATGATCGGCCATTGGTCGACCAGAGACAAACCATAGCTAATAGAGACAAACCATGCGAGGAATCGAAGATAGCATAACTATTCGCAAGGAAGCACCGAGGGAAAGGTTGGATGGGAGATTCGGAGCTTCGGGGCATTGCTGGGACCTGTTTCAGATGCTTCCACTTCGGAGACGTTGCCTCGCACAGGATACAAAGCATGGATGAGCGGGTTGGTTTCCGATGGCTTACCCATGAGTCAATTCGCAAAGGAAAATGAAACGTTGAGGAGGAGGCAGCAATAAATAAGCCTCCATGAGACTGTCTTAGCTAGCATCTTCACAGATGAAGAGATACTTTTCCATCCCCGTGCTATCTGCACCCATGAACCGAAATTTCGACAACACACAACAGACACGTCTCACCCAATATCCCAAAATTGCGATGGCTTCACGGATGTTCGGCAACATAGCAACAGAGTCAGTCCTGCTTTCGTTCCATATGCTCCTGTAACGTTCGCTGTGGTGCAAAGCCCGAGAATTACCGAAAAGAAAAAAAAGCCTTGGATTATTCCTCCCTTTGCAGGGTCCTCCGGTGTGGATTATGCGAGATGGTTTGAGCGTCTGCTGTTTCAGCGCTAGGCCGTCGGTGGTCGTACAATCCCTCGACATATTATCAAGATCCTTTCGACAGCAACAAAGACTGCAGCCTGCACGCGCAAGATGAAATGAGACCTCCTCTCGAATGTGTATATGTGATTTGTATGAGAGTCGCACGGTCCCCACGCGGCATCTGTTTCATCAAAGGGCCTACCAACGTCCCATCGGAAGCGAACCGTTTCTGTGCCTCGAATTTGGTTACTTGGGGTTCGGAGCGGAGTTCAGCCTTGAGAATCTGGCCTGTCGGGGGAGGGTGCACTTTAATGCTCGAAGCATTCTGCTTCGGTGCGTCCTCCGTGATAGAATGGTGAATTGCTCATGGAACTGTCGGTCTCTCGAGTGCCTCACATACAGCTTTCAAGGTATAAGGGCTCGGTTAGGACGATGTTTGTTCAATGGTTGACGTGATAGATAGTCTTACCTGTGGGGATTGGTTAACCTAGATCTCTGTTTCGTGTCTCGGGACTGGAATTTGATCTGCTGTATCTGAAGCTGAGAATGGATCGGTTTCGGGATCCCTTGCGGCCTTACTGGTACCGGCGAGCAGGCAGCTCATGAGGTTGCGGTGAATTGGTCGTAGCCAGTTCCACAGGACCCGCAGCCGGAGTGCCACCCGGAAGCTCCACCACATATGAGGGTGGTGCGCGAGGAGGTGGAGGGTACCGATCTGGCGCCAAAGCCATCTGACCCTGCTGTGGCGCAGGGTAGGACTGCCGCGCATCCGGATATGGTGGGTCCATGTTTGGGTATCCAGGGCTGTGCATCGGTGCGAAGCTGTCCTGCGGGAACCCCGGACTCTGGGATATGTGCGAGTTCCTCGCACTGGAGACGTCCGAATAGGCCATACTGGAGTGGCCCAGCTTGGGGTCTGCTGAGGAATACATCGAGCTGGAATTGCGATGGCCGCTGAGCTGAGAACGACTGTCGTTCTCGTATTCCACATAATGCGCTTTCTGGACCAAGCGCGCGACCAACGTCGCATGGGATTTCTTGAGCGTTTTTTTCACAAAGCCGATCATGAGGACGTTGCACCTCATATCCACGTCTTCCCGAAGCCATAACCCATGCTTCGGCAAGCCCAGCCCCAGTTCAGATGGTTCGTTGGGTTCGCCAGCCAGAGAGCCGCCGACGGTCCATTTGCCCTTGATGTCGAGGCCTGCGGGCGCAAAGCAGTGGGTTTGTAGGCCATTTGCCAAGTCGTGGAAGCAGACGTTGTAAGTGACTTTGCCTGAATAGAGGCCACCGGGGAGATATTGAACTCGGTCGGTCAATTGGTACCATTGACAGTGATATTCTTCTGGCGACGCTGTTGCTGGGGGGTTGATAGGGTGACGCTCAATAACCAGTGCTGAGCCTGTCAGCATTCATCGCGCAGTCGAAGCTCAATGTTCGTACGATTCAAATCGATCATCTCCACATGATCTTGCAGGGTTTGCAGTACGGTCTCCCGCGTGATGCCAGGATCGAGAGCTGGCAACGATTAGCCTGCATTTGAAGTTGTGGTGGAGGTCGGTGGTATGTACGGGTCACCGTAGTAAAGACTGAGCGCTTAGACATCTCGAAATTCGTTGATAAGCGGCCGTTGTGATTATGGGTAGGGAGGTTCTGTGTTACGCTCTGAGAAAATTGCGGCGCTGCAAGGGACAAGTATTGAAGAACCAAGTCGACGTCAAAGTTGATCACTTAGGGCTGAGTCACCAACCCTAGGATTATATTCGAACTATTTTTAGCCAGTCCCATGTCGTCATTCAATTCGAATCATCGACGTCCCTCTTGATTGACTACGTCTTTCATTGTTCGTGTGCTAAGTGCGAGTGTTCGATGTTCTGCAATATAATCCACAAGAATCCGCCCACTGGCGCCAGAAAATTTCGTGGCATGTGTGGAGACGGATTCGTGGAGTGAAATTGCAAGCAGCATAATAGGTTGGTAATAAGGCCTGGATATCCTGCGATACGAGCGACATCAAACATTGCACCTAAAGAGTAGAGTTTGTAGCTGCACTTCAGAAGACACAAATGTTTGTTGTAGAATATTATTTGTTGCTGAGTAAAGCATCTTTTGACCCATAGACCACCATTTCCATAATATCTCTTGCAGGTGCCGCAAGGAATATCCAGGAGCTCAAGTTGCGATCAACACTCCTACTCGTTTATTATATAGTCCCACACGCTACTCCGTAGGCTTACTCTTGATTTAATAGTATAGTGCACGCGTCTTCTGCTCCTTCCTCTTTCAAGACATGATATCACGATGATCGCAGAGGTACTTGGCGTGGCCTGCCTAGTATGGTATCTCTTTATCCTGGCCGTCTGCGCCATCGGCGTCTTCAAACTGTATGCTTACTTCACGGCCCCCACAGAATTCTACTAATGAGCATCCAGAAAACGAAGCTTCTCCTCGCGACCTCCTCAATCAATCTCCAACAACCTCCGCCTCGAGAGAATCCCTCACGTCACCATCCTCCGCCCCGTCAAAGGCCTCGAGCCCCATCTCTACGACTGCCTCGCCTCCACCTTCGAACAACCCTACCCCTGCCAAAAGCTCACAATCCATCTCTGCGTCCCCTCGCGCTCCGACCCCGCCTTCCCCCTTCTCCAATCCCTCGTCCACGAATACCCCTACCACGACGCCGCAATCTTCATCGAGGATGAATCCCCCAATCTCCACAGCCGCCACGCCCTCGGGCCCAATCCCAACCTCCACACCCACCGCGCCCTCGGCCCCAACCCCAAAATCCGCAACATGAGCCAGGGCTACCTCGCCGCCAAAGGCGACCTCATCTGGATCATTGACAGCAACGTCTGGGCCCCCCGCAGCACCTGCGCACACATGGTCGACCTCCTCTGCGGCCTCGCCCCCCACAGCAGAAAACACAAATTCGTGCATCAGCTCCCCCTCGTCATCGACACCACCTCCACCACCCCCAACCCCCTCGCCAACGCCGGCTCCCTCCTCGAAGAGCTCTTCTTCTCCACCTCCCACGCCAAGTTCTACACCGCCATATCCACCGTCGCCATCGCGCCCTGCATCGTCGGCAAATCCAACATGTTCCGGCGCTCACACCTCCACGCCCTCACAGCCACCAAGGGCGCGCCCCACCCGGCGGGGATCGATTTCTTCAGCTCCAATATCTGCGAGGACCATCTCATCGGGGACCTCCTCTGGAAGAACCCCGTCCCGCCGTCTGTGCTCACGCTCGCCGCCTCCGAGGGCCAGTCCCCGTGGCTGACGCACAGGGAGATCAGGTATAAGGCGCAGACGAGCAGGTGGGGCAACCACGCCCTCGTCCCGCACTGCCTCGCCATCCAGCCCATGGCCGCCATGTCCCTAGCCACCTACCTCGCGCGCCGCACGCGCTGGCTCCGCGTTCGGAAGTTCACCGTGCCGCTCGCCACGCTCGTCGAGCCGGGGACTGAATCCCTACTTTGCTCGCTGTACGGCGCTTACGGGCTGACCTCTCTCCGTTTCTGCGAGAAAATTCTACGTATCCCGCCGACGTGGGCTGCTTTCTGGATGATCTGGCTGGGGAGCGTGGTTGGCTGGATGCTGGTGGATCGATATGTGTGGGCGCTGTTGCAGTCTGGGAAGACTTTTGGCGGGGAGGAAGGGACGCCGGCGTTTGCGAGTGGGGGGGAGAGGAACCGGAGGAGGTGGAGGGAGAGGGTGTGGGCGTGGGTGGGGAGGGAGGCGTTGGCGCTCGGGGTGTGGGTTTGGGCTGTGGGGGGTGGGGTGGAGGTTGGATGGAGGGGAAGGAGGTTCAAGGTTGGGTGGGATGCTAGTGTGAGGGAAATTGGGGTGGAGGTAAGGAAAAGGGAGTGAGAGGTGTGTGGACGAGTTCTATCCGTTTTAGATATGTTTCGTCGATGCTGTAGGGCGCCGTCCATTCATCTAATCCCTCGTCCTATTTGGCGTCCACCGTTTGATTACCATCTCCCTAACCTTATACCTCGCCAATAAGCCCGTGATATCCTCCCCATCCCCCACAGACGACGGCACCTCCACGAAACAGATCACCAGGTTCTTCAACACCTGGCTCTGAACCCTATTCACCGCATGAAGCCACCACCAATTCTTCTGCTTCCCCCCACCATCCTGCCCCCTTCTCCCGTAACTTGGCACCACGACAACCGAGAACTGCGCATGCGCAAAGGCCGGCCCGCGCTGGTAGAGGAGGTAATCGACGCCGAACTTGATCCCGGAGCGGACGACCCAGCCGAGGGAGCGGAAATGGTGGTAGGTGACGTAGGAAAGGAGGAAGGGGTCGGAAGGGGTGAAGCGGGAAGGGGCGAGAGCGGGGAAGTAGGAGTGGGTGCGGAGGAGGGTGAGGAGGTTGGGGTTTGAGAGGG
>JAABUS010004625.1_pt1 | contig 19476 bp, 16 predicted proteins | sample 5560161 | NCBI WGS metagenome assembly JAABUS01 (sample SAMN10711885, study PRJNA513376) | rock metagenome | isolation source: Antarctica rocks | place: Antarctica: Victoria Land, Trio Nunatak nord | collected 2016-01-04 | reverse complement strand
AAGCTTACAGCGATCCATTCGTGGATCGGTCAAAGAACTGAAAAAATCGATCGGACTTTGCATTTCATTGCTTTTTGCAAAGCTTCTTCTTTTCTTCCTATATTTAAATTATAATGCGTTTGCCCTGCTGATATACAGTTTATCACCGGTGACATTGATAATGATTTTGCAACTTTAATGATACCTCATCATCAGGCAGCAACAGAAAACGCAATGACATATTTGAAATATGGAAACGATGAGCAGGTAACAGTATGGGCACATAAAATCATTGACACACAGAAAATGGAAATCATCGAACTGAGTAACTGGCTAATCGCTCACAAACGATAAAGTAAAAAAATGCAGGCATATCACCTGCATTTTTTTATTTCCTTTTGAGGCAGACGGAATGTTGACTTTAAAAGAAAGTTTCAACACCAAGCATAAATTTATAATAAAACAACAGGTTGGGATTCCCTTTCTTAACAATTCATATTTGGTCACCAGATAAAATAATAACAGTTTATTATTATAAAACTGACATCTTAAAATATGAATCATGGCATATCAAAAAGCTCATATGACAGGTATAGATCATAATAATGTAAACCATTCGCAGACAAATAAAGAATTAATGCATCATGAACATAATCCTACCATGGGCATGGAAGGACATAACCATCATGCGATGATGATCGCTGATTTTAAAAAGCGCTTTTATGTGGTGCTTATACTTACGATTCCCATAATGGTGTTATCAACCATGATACAAAAATTTATGGGTGTCAATTGGCAGTTTGCCGGATCATCCTATATTCTATTTACACTATCAACAATAGTGTTCTTTTACGGTGGCCGGCCTTTTTTAAAGGGACTGGTCGATGAGGTAAAAACAAAGAATCCCGGAATGATGTTCTTGATAGGCTTTGCTATTACAGTGGCTTATATTTATAGCGTAGCCATCGTATTTGGTTTAGAAGGCATGGATTTTTTCTGGGAACTGGCAACACTTATTCTGATCATGTTATTAGGCCATTGGATAGAAATGAAGTCCGTTGCAGTTGCATCCAAAGAACTTGAGCTACTGGTTCAGTTAATGCCAGCAGATGCACACATGGTCATGCCCGAAATGGTGCACGATGTAAAAACAGATACGCTGAAAGAGAAAGATATTATTCTTGTGAAGCCGGGAGAAAAAGTTGCAGCAGACGGGATAATATTAGAGGGAGAAAGTTATCTTAACGAAAGTATGCTGACCGGAGAATCAAAACCAGTAAAAAAAATTATTGGTGATAAAGTAATTGCCGGTTCTATAAATGGAAATGGTTCCATTAAGATTACTGTATCTCACGCCGCAAAAGATTCTTACCTCTCTCAGGTAGTTAAGCTGGTTGAAGATGCTCAAAAATCAAAATCTAAAACTCAGTTACTGGCAGATAAGGCTGCCAAATGGTTAACCATCATTGCAATTGTTTCAGGCATTGCTACTTTTTTATATTGGTATTTGACAGGTCAGTCTTTAGCCTTTGCCATGGAGAGAATGGTAACAGTAATTATTATTTGCTGTCCGCACGCTTTAGGATTAGCGGTGCCATTGGTAGTAGCAAAATCAACCGCATTGTCAGCAAAAAATGGTTTGCTGATAAAGAACCGGACAGCTTTTGAAAATGCAAGGAAAATCACAACAATTGTTTTTGATAAAACAGGGACGCTTACAGTAGGAAAGTTTGAAGTGTCAAAAATTGTTTCACTACAAAAAGAAATAAGCGAAAATGAAATCATTCGTTTTGCGGTTGCATTAGAGCAAAAATCTGAACATCCTATTGCAACAGGCATAATGCAAAAAGGAAACGACTTATCTATTATTATTCCTGCAACAGAAAACTTTATTGCCATAACTGGTAAAGGCGTTGAAGCAACTGTAGAAGATAAAAAAATATTAGTCGTTAGCCCTGGTTATTTAAAGGAAAATAATATTAGCCTTCCCGATGGGTTTACATCAAATGATACGGAAACCGTTGTGTTTATAATTATCGACAATAAATTGGCAGGATACATTGCATTGTCAGACGAGATCAGGCCCGAATCATCAGAAGCAATTAAAACGTTGAAACAAAACAATATTAAATCAATTCTACTAACTGGCGATAACAATAAAGTGGCAAAAAGTGTAAGCGACACTTTGGGCATGGACACTTTTATTGCTGAAGTATTACCTCACCAAAAACTGGAAAAAATAAAAGAGCTGCAAAGCAAAGGAGAATTTATTGCTATGACAGGTGATGGCGTAAATGATGCACCTGCGTTAGCCCAGGCAGATATCGGTATTGCAGTTGGCAGTGGCAGTGATATAGCAGCAGAAACCGCCGGTATTGTTCTGGTGAATAGTAATCCAAAGGATATTGTGAACTTAATATTATTTGGCAAAGCCACCTATAAAAAAATGATACAAAATTTAATTTGGGCAACAGGTTATAATGTAGTGGCTTTACCCCTCGCAGCGGGTGTTTTGTATAATTGGGGCATACTGTTAAGCCCTGCTGCCGGCGCGGTGTTGATGACGGTTAGTACCATTGTCGTAGCTATTAATGCAAGTATGCTAAAAGTTGCTAAAAACTTATAGGTTATATAAATACCGGTTCACATTTATTATTAGCATGACAATTAGGACAATACCAGTAATTTACAAAGTTATACTGAAAGTAAAACGCAAATTATATAGTAACTATATTACTTTTGTATAAGATTAATGAAAAAGATCAGCATCATATTACTTCTCTGTATATACTCAATGGCAACAATGGGTTTTAGCATTAATCAATTCTATTGCTGCGGAAAACTTTCATCTACCTCGCTAACCCTTATTGAAAAGACTAAACAGAACTGTGAAAAAAGCGGCTGTTGCGAGAACAAATCTCATTTTATTAAGGTCAGGGATAATCATTTTTCATCTAACGAAGTAAATAGCCCGCTTAAACAATTTACAGAATTTCATTCTTTCTTTCCTTATTTTGATGATATTACCTGTTATCGTCAAACACTAATTACTATTGCTGATAGAAGCAATGCACCGCCACTATTTGCGAGTGTTCCTTCATACATTTTGAATTGCGTTTTCAGAATCTGATTTTTCCCTCCTGATCGTATAGCCTCCCGTTATACATAATAATTTCATTAAGAACTTACACTTGACTATTATCATTTTTATAATAGTCAGGCCGCAAACATTACTACTGATTAAGTAATTTTCAAAAATCAAATAAGATGAAAGAATTCTTCCTGCTCTTGCCAGGCCTGGCAAGCTCATTGGTAATCTTTGCCCAAACAACAAATTCTTCAACCAAAAAGAGTGATAGCAGTAAGGTAACTTACACTTGCACCATGCATCCGGATGTAATTACTGAACAGCCTGGCAAGTGCCCGAAATGCGGAATGATGCTGGCAGAGAAAAAATCAAAAGCAAAGCCGGATGAACATAATCGTTAACTCAATGCTTTTGATCAATGTGAAATGTATTAAACGAATGCACAAAACAATAAAATTATGGTAGATAAGCTGATTGAGTTTTCTTTACGCAACAGGTTCATAGTGCTGTTGGTTGCCGGAGGATTACTCGTGTGGGGAATAATTTCCATCAGTAAAAATCCAATTGATGCTATTCCTGATCTATCAGAAAACCAGGTCATTGTTTTTACAGAATGGATGGGAAGGAGTCCACAGCTAATAGAGGATCAGGTTACATATCCTTTGGTTAGCAACCTTCAGGGTATAGCGAAAGTTAAAAATGTAAGAGGCACTTCCATGTTCGGGATGAGCTTTGTGTACATCATTTTTGAAGATGGTGCCGATGTGTATTGGGCCAGATCACGTGTGTTAGAAAAGTTAAACTATGCGCAACGATTATTACCAGAAGGTATCACGCCCACACTTGGTCCTGACGGAACGGGCGTGGGGCACATCTTCTGGTATACCCTTGATGCAAAGCAACTGGATTTAGGCGAGCAAAGAGCTTTGCAGGATTGGTACATCAAGTTCGCGTTACAAACCGTTTCCGGTGTTGCGGAAGTTGCTTCGTTTGGAGGCTTTGAAAAACAATACCAGATTGTTATTAACCCTATCAAACTTCAGTATTACAATCTTTCAATGATGGATGTGATGAGCAAAGTGAAGGCTAATAACAATGACGTAGGCGGCAGGAAATTTGAAATGTCTGACATGGCCTACATCATTCGAGGGCTTGGTTATATAAAAAATAGAGAAGACGTTGAAAACATTGCCCTATCTAACAGTAATGGAATACCAATAAGAATAAAAGACATAGCAACTGTTCAGATGGGTTCAGATGTAAGGCTTGGCATATTCGACGAAAACGGTGAGGGTGAAGCAGTGGGGGGCATTGTTGTAATGCGTTACGGAGAGAATGCCGATTTGGTTATCAGGGCCGTAAAGGAAAAAATGAAAGACGTGGAGAAGGGCCTGCCCGAAGGAGTAACTTTCAAAACAGCCTATGACAGGAGCACCCTCATTGAAGCTGCCATAGCAACGATTAAAGCAAAACTTTTAGAAGAGATCATCATCGTTTCAATAATAGTAATGCTGTTTCTTTTTCACTGGCGTAGTGCATTAAGCATCATCATACAAATACCTATTACCATTGCCGTTAGTTTTATACTTCTCAATGCTTTTGGACTGTCATCAAATATAATGTCGCTAACAGGTATCGCGCTTGCTATCGGTGTGATTGTAGACAACGGGATTATTATGAGCGAGAATTCTTATCGCAATCTTTCAGATTGGCAGAACAATCCCCAAATTAAAAAGTCATCATGATTTTCTCTAATTTAAATAAAGGGTTTTTAAAGAAGCAGGGTTATAAGAAAGTGCCTGAAGATATTCGTATGAGTATCATTGAACGTGCCTGTAAACAGGTGTCGCGGGGTGTATTCTTTTCTACCATAATTATAATAGCTTCTTTCCTGCCGGTGTTCATGCTTACAGGACAGGAGGGAAAACTATTTGGTCCGTTGGCTTACACGAAAACCTTTATAATGATCGTTGATGCTTTCCTTGTATTAACCTTGGCTCCGGTACTTATCTCATTTTTTATGAAGGGCAGGTTCAGAAATGAAAATACCAATCCAATCAACCGGGTTCTCGAACGCATGTACGAACCTGTCATCAGGGCCTGCATTAATTGGCGCAAAACCACAATTGCCGTAAACCTCATTGCTTTATTGATTAGCATTCCTCTCGTGATAAGCTTAGGTCGGGAATTTATGCCACCACTTGATGAAGGATCCATCCTGTTCATGCCAGTAACCCTTCCTGATGTGTCTAATACCGAAGTGAAAAGAATATTACAACTTCAGGACAGGCTTATAAAAACCATTCCTGAAGTAAAGAATGTTTTGGGTAAAGCAGGACGTGCAAATACCGCTACCGATAATTCTCCTATCAGCATGATCGAAACCATCATCATCCTCAAACCTAAAAATGAATGGAGAACAGGCATCACCAAAAATGAAATTATCAACCAGCTTAACAGTAAACTCCAGATACCTGGTGTTACAAATGGATGGACACAACCTATCATTAACCGCATCAACATGCTTTCAACCGGCATCCGTACTGATGTAGGCGTTAAAGTATATGGCCAGAACCTGGATACCATAAATGTATTTGCTCAAAGAATACGGAATGCTTTACAGGGTATAGAAGGCGTGAAAGATTTATATGTAGAGCCCATTACCGGTGGAAAATACCTGGATATTATTATCAGGCGGGATGAAATCGGCCGCTACGGATTAAGTATTGATGAGGTGAATACGCTGATCGAAAGTGCTCTTGGCGGCATGCAGCTGACGACCACCATAGAAGGAAGAAAAAGATTTTCTGTCAATGCCAGGTTTGGCCAGGACTTTAGAAGGAACCTCCAGTCAATAAAGCAACTGCAAGTGCAAACAACGAACTCAGGACCTATCCCGTTGGAAGCCATCGCCCAGGTAAAAATCACTGAGGGCCCGCCAATGATCAGTTCTGAAAATGCATTGTTGAGAGGCACTGTGCTGTTCAACGTAAGGGAAAGAGACCTTGCGGGAACCGTAGAACAAGCCAGGACAAACCTTGATAAAATGATCGGGAAAATGCCTAAGGGTTATTTTATTGAATGGAGCGGCCAATATGAAAACCTGATAAGAAGCGAGAAGACATTAAAGCTTATACTACCCATCGTGCTCATTATAATTTTTCTATCAATGTATTTTGCTTTTAACTCTGCCAGGGAGGCCTTCTTTAGCCTAATCTCCATTCCTTTTGCATTAATAGGTGGCGCTTTCATGATCTACTTCTGGGGCGTTAATCTTTCAGTTGCCGTTGCTGTGGGCTTTATTGCATTATTCGGCCTTGCAGTAGAAACGGGTATCGTAATGGTCATCTACCTTAATGACGCAATGCAGCAGTTGATCACACTAAAAGGAAACTCAAAAAATACTATTACCAGAGAGGATATAAAGGAATATGTAATTGCGGGTGCTGCAAAAAGATTAAGGCCGAAGATAATGACTGTTTGCGTTTCACTATTCGCATTGATTCCTATTCTTTGGAGCACTGGTGTAGGCAGTGATGTAATGAAACCGATAGTACTTCCAATGGTAGGTGGCGTGTTGACTTCGGCAACACATATTTTACTAGTGACGCCATTGATTTTTCTTATGACAAAGGAATATGAACTTCGAAAATTTGGTAGAATACAGGTGCCTGAAGTAAAACACTGATCATGAAAACAAAATCAATATTAACTCTTATTACGGTTCTATCAGGCTATGTTACCAATGGACAGCATTTAACGAGCCTGAATGAGATCATTCAAACAATAGATACCGCTAATCCAACAGCTAAAATGTATGAAGCCGGCATACAGTCACTTGATGCCGCAGCAAAAGGCGCCAGAAGTTGGATGCCGGCTGAGTTTGGAACAGGGTTATGGATGGTGCCTTATAATCCCGGGTTATGGCAAAAAGGAGCAAATGGTGCAACTGGCATGGGACAGTACATGCTTTCGGTGCAGCAAATGATACCTAACAAAAAAAAGCAGGCAGCAGAGGCGGCATATATGGAAGCTATGTCCGCACCAGAAAAGGAAAGAAAGATGTTCGCGTTAAATGAGGTTCATGCTGAAGCAAAGAAGAATTACTATGATTGGATAATAATAAACAAGCGATTGGCTATCCTTGATGAAAACGAACAGCTGCTGCTCTTCATGATAAAAAATGCAGAAATAAGATACAAGAATGGCCTGGATAAACTCAATGCTTATTATAAAGCAAAGGCTGAACTTGGCAACCTCCTGAACACGAAGACCGGACTTGAGAATGAAATCAATCAAAAACGCATTCGTCTAAATACGTTAATGAATAGGGATAAGCTGCAATCGTATAATATAGATTCAGCCTATACCACCAAAAATTATGATTCGTCAACGTTTAATGCAAATGCTCTCAACACTAAAAGTAATATCAGGGCTATTGATAAAGACATACAATTAAGCGCTTTGCAGCAAGATGCGGAAAGGGCTAAAGCGCTGCCTGAGTATGGTTTAAGGTACGACCATATGTTTGGATTTGGGGGGTTGCCCATGCAGTATACTTTAATGGGTATAGTAAGGATACCAATCGGCAGGGCTAACATGGCCTCTAAAGCAAACGTTGAAAGCCTTAGATGGAAATCTGAATCTTTATCACAACAAAAACAGCTACTATTAAATGAAACATCGGGACTGGTTTCAGGAATGACCAGCGATATCATTTCAAAGAAGAAGCAGGTCAAACTGTTCGAAGACAACATACTGCCTGCAATGCGCAAGAATTATGAAGTTACACAGCTTGGTTACCAGCAGAATACGGAACAACTATTAACCTTGCTTGATGCCTGGGATGGATTATATAAAACACAAACTGAATATTTAAACCAATTACAGCAATTACTGAACATGCAGGTTGAACTGGAAAGAATATTAGAAATTAAATAGCTCTTTATTGATTATGACAAACATCAAACACCGGAAATACTTTTCCTACTGCCTGGTTTCAATGATCTTCATAACAATAGCTATGTCATGCAATAATAGAGGAGGCAATGCTCCTATCCATGATAGTGTTACAGATATTAAGCTACTATATACCTGCTCGATGCATCCACAAATCATCAGGGACCAACCAGGACAGTGCCCCATTTGCGGAATGACATTGACCCGGAAAGTAAATGATTTACAAAGTGCACCAAATTCTACAGAACCCGTAAATGAGTCAGCTATAAGCGCTGTACCCGTCACAACAATTAAACAAAGAAGCGAAGCAATAACAATTGAAGCAATAGGTAACATTCAGAACGATACTCGCGAACTGGCTACTATATCAGCAAAAGTTGCTGGCAGGATCAAAAAACTATATGTCCGTTACCGTTACCAGATGATTATGCCGGGTGATAAAATTATGGAGATCTATAGTCCTGAGCTTTCCACGGCACAGCAAAACCTGCTTTTTATTTTGAAGAATGATTCTTCTAATAGTTCGTTAATTGAATCTGCAGAACAAAAGCTTTTATTAGCAGGTATGAGCACTCAGCAGTTACAGCAACTTATTAACACCCGGCAACCATCATTAACAATATCCATTTACTCAAACGCTATGGGACATGTTCATGAAGCCGGCGAGGAAACGATGAATGCGACAGGTCAAATGCAGGAAAGCAATTATACATTAACTCAACCCCTTAGTATACGTGAAGGCATGTACCTACAGGCCGGACAAAAAGTATTTTCCTTAACTAACCCGCACAAGGCCTGGGCTGTCCTGAATATCTTCCCGGAAAATCAGCACGTAGTTAAAATAGGAAATACTGTAACGATCACCCCGGAAACAATGCCCGGTAAAGCTTTCAAAGGAAGTATTGATTTTATTGAACCTGCTTACAGGCAAGGCAATAAAACACTTACTGCAAGGGTATACTTTGATAATTACGAACCCGGCATACCAATTGGAAGCCAGGTTCGTGCAACAATTTTGAGGAGCGGTGCTGAAGGTAACTGGTTACCAGTTGAAGCAGTACGTTCATTGGGACTGCATGATGTTGCCTTTGTGAAAACCAGTAGCGGCTTTGAAGCCAGGAAAGTACAGACTGGCATACGTGAAAAAAATCAGGTACAGATTATTAACGGACTGACAATTACTGACACTGTTGCCTTAAACGCAGCATACTTTACCGATAGTGATAGTTTCATAAAACTAAAACAATGACAATGATATCAAAATTTGTAAGATTAATTTTTTATTCAATTTTGAAGAGAACATGTAAACATAAGCTTACATCTGCTTTATTATTTCTTATTGCAATTTTTTTAATAACAGGCTGCAAGCAATATAAAAAATTAGTAGCGAAAGAAGATGTTTTTTATACTTGTTCCATGCACCCTCAAATTATGGAAACGCACCCTGGCAACTGTCCCATTTGTGGTATGAATTTAATTCCGGTGCAAAAAGGTACAACACAAAAACCAGACGAAATTCAGTTAAGTGAACAACAGGTACTTTTGGGAAACATTCATGTAGATACTATTGATAAGGAAGCAATTGGTAGTGAGACCGTCCTCACCGCAACACTGAACTATAATCAGCAAAAACTAACATCAGTAACCGCAAGAGTAATGGGCAGGGTAGAGAGATTATATCATAAGAACACAGGAGAATACGTACGCAAAGGTGAACCACTAATGGAAATATACAGCGAAGAATTAAATAGCGCAAAGCAACAATACCTGCTTGCATTGGAAAAACGTAAGTCGCTTGATAATAATGTGATAGATTTTGAACAGGTTATTACTGGTTTTAAAACAAAATTTTTGTTATGGGGTATGACCGAAGCTCAGCTAACGGCCCTGGCAATAAGTAATAAGGCAACACTCACCACCACCTTCTATAGTAATGAAAGCGGTTATATTACTGAACTGATGGTTCAGGAAGGGCAGTATTTAAATGAAGGGGGTTTAATAGTTCAATTAGCGGACTTATCAACCCTTTGGGCCGAAGCCCAGGTATATACAAGTCAGTTCTCACAGATAAATAGCAATACTAATGTAACTGTTCAACTACCGGACATTGGTAAAAGCTTAACAGGGAAAGCAGTGTTTGTTAATCCTGAAATAAGTTCTGATAAGAGAATAAATCTTATTAGAGTTACGATATCCAATCCTAACAATAATCTTAAACCTGGCATGGCGGCTTATGTAATATTAAAAGCAGGTGCTAATAATACGCTGACCCTGCCTATTGATGCAGTGATTCAGGACAGCAAAGGTGCTTCAGTGTGGGTGCAAACAGGTAAGGATGTTTTCAAAAATAAAATGGTAACTATTGGCATTGAAACCAATGATCGGGTTGAGATCACATCAGGCATGTCTCCTGGCGAAGTAGTCGTAACTCAGGGAGCCTATCTGATCAATAGTGAATATGTTTTCAGGAATGGCGCTTCTCCAATGGCCGGCATGAAAATGTAATCGTAAAAGGTTTTAATAATTAATTTTTATAAAGATTATCAGTTTTATCTTATTATTGACAAGGAGCCAGTTTATTGTTGAGTAGTGTTGTGTTATGAGATTAGTCTTTGTATTAGTAAAGGAAATTTGTATTCTATACTATTATATTTTGAATTATATGATCATGAAGGACTCAATAAGGTCGAAGTTTCTTCTCAAAAAACCAGCTTATCAGAATTTCTACATAATCATTTTATAGATTTATTTCATGTTAAATCAAGGAATTTTTACAAATATCAGCCGGTTAGAATCATACATCATTAGAATATCATTAGATAATGAAGATAGATTGACATTCTTGCTCTATACGAACATTTGTGAATACCAATATAAACTAAGTGATATTTACAGTCTACAATTAATTAAAACGTTTAAGCCATGAAAAAGAAGTTATTCATTTTACTAAGCTCCTACTTGATGCTAGCAAGTATTTATAGTCAGAGTAATTCAAAACAAGATAATCAGCAGCGTCAGAACACGACATCACGCGGGGCGCCTGATTCCCTTGACACAAAAATGATTGAAGAAGTGTTGGGTAGAAAAGGAGCTGTAAATGGAAAAGAATTCAAAGTAACAGTTCCTCAAAATGATCTTAAAGTAGAGGTCGATGGCTTTAAGATCATCCCAGCTATGGGACTTGGCACCTGGATTGCTTTTACACCAGCACCTAGTGGAGCCATGGTAATGGGCGATATTATTATTACGGAAACAGATTTGAAAGCTGTTCAACGGGAAGCTATCAACCAGGGATTGACCATCAGCGCTATCCATAATCATTTCGTACGCAATCGTCCCAACATAATGTACATGCATATCGGCGGTATGGGCAACACAAAAGAAATGGCAACAAAAGCAAAAGCCGTTTTAGATAAGGTAACTGAATCTAGGGGTGGCAATCCTTCTGCTGCTGCTGCAGACAGTGTATCAAATACCCTGGATGTAAAGATGCTGGATGCAATCATCGGAGGTAAAGGAGAATTAAGCAAGGGTGTTTACAAATATACGATCGGCAGACCAGACGTAAATTTGTTGGACCACGGCGTTAGAGTATCAACATTTTTAGGATTTAATACCTGGGCTGCGTGGCAGGGTTCTCCTGATAAAGCAGCGGTTGCAGGCGATTTTACGATGCTTGAAAATGAAGTTGACCCCGTAATAAAAGCATTAATTTTAAACGGCATTGAAGTAGTTGCTTTACATAATCATATGGTGCATGATCAGCCACATATATTCTTCCTTCATTACTGGGGTGTGGGAAATGCTGAACAATTAGCGAAAGGACTAAAAGCTGCACTCGATCAAACCGGAAAAGCAACGAAAGATAAAATGAAAATGTAAGATTCATGGGTTTCATTCTATTATTATAACACTCCATTAATAAATGACGTGGAAAATCAAACCCTTATCTTAACACCTGCTTATTCTTTACGGCAACTTGGACTTTATTTTTTAAGGTTGGGAAGCTTAGGATTTGGTGGTCCGGTTGCGCTGGTGGGTTATATGAATCGTGACCTAGTGGAAGAAAAAAAATGGATCAGCGAAGATGAATATAAGGAAGGCCTTACATTGGCACAGCTCATGCCTGGACCGCTAGCTGCCCAACTGAGTATATATTTAGGTTACGTTCATTATGGTGCATGGGGAGCAATGGTAACAGGTGTGGCATTTGTGCTACCTTCTTTTGTGATGGTAGTGTTATTAGGAATAGCTTACAAGTTATACGGTGGACTTTCATGGATGCAGGCCGTTTTTTATGGAGTAGGTGCAGCAGTGATTGGCATTATTGTAATGAGTGTTTATAAATTAACTACAAAGTCTATAAGCAAGTTGAACATAAATTCAGTTAAGAAGAACTGGCTGTTGTGGGTGTTCTTCATAATAACTATTATAGTAACTGTTATCACTGAAAGGGAAGAAGTATTATTATTTATTATGGCTGGACTTATCTATATGATCATAAAAGCGCCACCAGGTTTTCTTAAAAGATCGTCAACTGTTAATATTTTCTTGTTCACAGACTTTGGGTTCTGGCAGTATGATTCAAATAATTTAAAGAAGATAGCTTGGTTTTTTACTGAAGCGGGGGCCTTTGTTTTCGGAAGTGGTCTTGCAATCGTTCCCTTCTTACATGCGGGCGTGGTCAAAGAATATGGTTGGCTGACGGAGCAACAATTTATCGATGCAGTGGCAGTTGCAATGGTAACACCAGGACCAGTTGTAATCACCGTTGGCTTTATAGGTTATCTAGTTGCCGGTTTCCCAGGTGCGGTTGTGGCATCTCTTTATACTTTTATTCCATGCTATCTATTCACTGTTTTGCCAGCACCATATTTCAGAAAGATTGCAAAAAATAAAAGCATTAAAAGTTTTGTGGATGGCATTACAGCAGCTGTTGTGGGGGCGTTGGCTGGTGCTGTTATTGTTATAGCAATGAGAACGATTACAGACATTTATACAGCCATGATGGCAATAGTCGCCATTGCCGTATTAATTTATTTTAAGAAAGTGCAAGAGCCTTACATAATCATTGCTGCAGCAGTGCTTGGATTTTTGATAAAAACTAATATTTGAAATTTTTATGGACAGTTATATCGAACGAAAACCAGGTAAGATATTCTTAATAATATTGACAGCTTTTTGTAACTGCCTAACAGCTTGTGAAGGTCAACAGATATACGGAGAAAATTTTCTCACTTTAAGTAAAGTAATCGCGATGCCAGAGGTGAAGGGTCGTATTGATCATATGGATGTTAACCTTAAAAATCAACTCATTTATATTGCTGCGCTCGGAAACAACACCTTAGAAGTCGCGGATCTTAAAACCGGGAAAATAATTAAGAGTATCAAAGGTCTTGATGAGCCACAAGGTATTGGCTATATTCCCCAGACCGATGAGATATTGGTAGCCAATGGTGGTAATGGCGACTGTTATTTTTATGATGCGGTTAGCTACCAGAAAAAAGCTACTCTTCATTTGGCATCAGACGCGGATGATGTAAGGTATGATTCAGTTGAACGAAAATTGTATGTCGGATATGGATCTGGCGGCATTGCGATCATCGATCCTGACACCCATTTGCAAACTACCGATATAAAACTGCCTGCGCATCCTGAAGGTTTTACGATTGACAGTAAAAATAAATTGCTTTATGTTAATGTGCCGAACAATAACATGATTGGAGTAATTGATCTTAAACAAGGAAAATTGATTGACAAGTGGATAAGCAATAATTATCGCGCAAACTTTCCCATTAGCTATGATGCCATGAACCGCCAGCTTTTTGTAGGTTACCGGCACCCTGCGACGTTATTATTGCTAAACAGCGCAACAGGTAAAGAAATAACATCGGCTTCAATGGTTGAAGACATAGATGATTTATATTTTGATTCTAAAACTTCGGAGGTATTTATTAGTGGAGGAGGCGGTTTCATTAATATCTTTCAGTATGAAAATCAGAAGGTCAAGCAAATAGTAAATATTCCAACGAGGAAAGGGGCAAGAACATCTCTTTTGATTCCGGAGTTACGATTGTATGTTCTTGCAGCTAGGGCCGCAGCAGGTAAAAAGGCTGAATTGCATATTTATCACTTGCCTTGATAATGAGCCCGGATTGACAGATTTACTGTTAAACTTTGTGTATTAATTTATGCCTTCCGCGCTTTGAATTCATTCGCCAATTTATTTTTTAATAAGAATCTTATCAATTCTTCTGTAATGTATGTCTATGACTGCAAATACAAAGTCTTTCCATTTTAATTTTTTGCCGACGATTGGAATATATATACAGCCTTGCCGATAACTGACAATTACTCATCTATTTTCTTTTGTTCAATCATTTTTATTTTTTAATTAAAATCCATTGCGTAACATATCCGCATATTCATTTGGTAATATACTCTCCTCCACAGCGTTCGCAGCTCTTTCTACATCATAATTAAATCTTATAAACTCCACCTGAATACTTTCCTTATTTGTATTGCTACTATTTTCATTAATTGTGAGTATTACATAACATCCTCTTGGATCACCGTCCTTGGGCTTACCAACTGAACCGATGTTGATTGCATGCCTGGAATGTTCGGAATCGCCAGGTTCAGTGGAGAGAACCCTGTGATATGGTTTATGGGTATGACCGAAACACATGATATCTGCATCAGCTTGATCCATGATCCGCAGCAAACTTTTTTCATCCCGATCCTCAAAAAGATACTCATTGATCTTTCGTGGACTGCCATGTACTAATAATAAATTCAACTTGTCTTCGTTAAGCTGAAATTCTATCCTAATATGAGCCGGCAGTGTTCGAAGATATTTTCTTTCTTCATCCTTCATAATGGAATTGGTAAAAGATATGGAAATCTTTCCTGCATCTTTTTCAGGTTCTGTTTTGTAAGCGCATCCGCAGTCATTACTCATTCTTCCTATGCCAAAGTCATAATTGCCTGCGATGGTTGGAATTTTTCTGCGTAGTATTTCATTTACTACTTCATTTGGCCAGATATTATAACCTACCAGGTCTCCTAAACAATAAATTGCATCAGGTTCTTTCTGATCAACATCAACAAAGAAAGCTTCCAGCGCGGGAAGGTTTGCGTGAATATCACTAAATAATGCAATTCTCATCCTTTTGATTTTTAAAATAAAGTAAATATTATGATGCCGCCAGCCCATTTATAATTCAACTACTTAACTGCAAAAGAACTGAAGGGTATCATCCGTTTTAATCCGTTAATAAAAGTGTTCATGTCATGAGTTGAATATAAACAGACGAAATACAGAAGTGAGGAAAGTTTTATTAATTCAATTTTAAATGTTCTTCAATTTGTTTGACTGTTTGTCGAGCCGATCTTCCTACTCCAATTAAGGTAGCACGTGCAAACCCGATGGAATTGCCATATACTGATTGATCATCAAGGATCAGATAGCTTAACCTCGTTCTCCTATATAACTAGTAGATCGTTCTTTAAATAAGTATACAAATTATTTTAATGAAAACCAATACCACAAAGCCTTTCAGTTGATAATGTAATTAATCGTATTTCCAGAACGTTCTACTAGTTCGGAAATCAGTTAGCCAGCGAAGCAAAGAGTTTTGAACCACGGACACCAAGGCACGAAGTTTTAATATTCTTTTGTGTTTGTTCGAAAAAAAATCTTTGTGCCTCTTCGTGCTTTAGTGTCTCCTATGTTCAAAAATAACTAATGTGCAGTGCGACTTATCCAGTTATCTTACAACGATGTTTGAATTCTAATTCAACGGGTCCAATAATCCAATTGAGCAACAATGACACCCCTAAGACCTTTGTATTTTTAAATACTTTTTTTAACTTTTCATACCTCACTTTTGTAAATGGCGGGTACATCATCAATGTCAATCCTACCGCTAATGGGATGTTTGTAGTACCTGCAGAAAATGAATTAATAAAGGTTGAAGATGACGGGATGAAGTAGCCGATTGCAATACCTGTTACTATAGCTAGAAATATCCAAAGAGTTAAGTACCTGTCAAAAAAGCTTAATTGCTTTCTTTTGCCGGAGCACAGTTATTTGCTGACATAATTTCGATTAATTAATTCCGATTTTTTTTCTTCTTCTTTCCATTAAAATAGTGTCTCTCCAGATGCCATTCATCTGACCTATTTTTTCTCTTCTTCCAGGGATGCGAAAACCACAAGCTTCATGAATTTTTATACTGGCGATATTTTCAGGGAATATACCTGACTGCAAGGTCCAGATGTTATTAGCTTCACTTTCTTCCACCATCTTTTCCTGCAATTGTTTACCTAATCCCTGGCCCCTGGCATTAGCACTTACATAAACGCTTACTTCTGCAACTCCGGCATAAACACATCTGCCCGATACTTGGGTAAGAGTCGCCCATCCCATTAATGCAGTATTTTCTTTTGCTACTATTCTGCAGCATTGTAAATGACTGTTATTCCATTCTTCCCAATCCGGAGCGGATTGTTGAAAAGTAGCATTACCGGTAGCAATGCCCTCTTCATAAATTATTTTTACCATTTGCCAATCGGTTGGCTGCATTGAATCAAATAAAATCATATCAACACTATTTAACTACAACAATCCGAACCACAACATGCTGGTTTTGCTGCTACTTGTTTTTCAGCGTACACAGTAATACTAAAAATTCCGGTTCTCCCTTTTTTGAATTCGGTCAACTCTTCATCATTTAAATATTTAGTAAGAATATCATCAGGAAGGATGATAGGTTTTTGTTTTTGAAGGGTAATATTTTCAAAGCCATTTGCTTTTATAATTTCCAGATATTCATCTTTTTGAATGGCTCCGGAGATACAGCCTGAATACATTTCAGCGTCTTTCCTGAAAGCATCCGGAAGGTCTCCTATTAATACAACGTCAGAGATACTGAAATGGCCACCGGGTTTCAACACCCTTAGTATATCCTTAAATACGCCATCTTTATTTGGCACCAGGTTCAGCACACAATTACTTACCACTACATCTGCGCTGTTTGAACTCACTGGCATATTTTCAATATCGCCATGCAGAAATTCTACGTTATTAAAACCACGCTTTTCAGCATTTGTCTTTGCTTTCTCAAGCATAGCAGATGTAAAGTCAATCCCAATTACTTTTCCGGTTTCGCCAGTTTCAGCACGTGCAATGAAACAATCATTACCAGCTCCTGATCCCAGGTCTATCACGGTGTCACCAGTTTTAATTTTAGCGAATTGAGTAGGTAGTCCGCAACCGAGGCCAAGGTCGGCATCGGGATTATAGCCTTCGAGCGTGCTGTAATCATCACTCATGATGTTATACACTTCAACCGAACAACCACCTGCGCCACAGCAGGATGATTGGTTATCTTCTTTGGTCTGCAAAGCAATCTGGCTGTATCTCTGCTTTACCATTTCCTTTAAATTTTCAGCGATTTCCATCGTTTTTTAATTTTAATTTGTTTATTGCGATATTGCGATACAATTGAATAAAAAAAATCAACAGCAATTATCTGCAGGAGTATTGGCAACAAAAAAAGCATCAAACTCTTTCCTGTATTGTTTCCAGGTTTCTTCGTCGATGCAATAGCAAACACTTGTGCCTTCTATAGTTCCTTTTATTAATCCTGCGTTCTTTAATTCTTTTAAGTGTTGAGATATAGTTGCTTGCGCAAGTCCAAGTTCATCTACAAGATCACCGCATATACAAGCGTTTGCTTTAACAAGCTGTTGAATGATGGCAATCCTTGCAGGGTGGGCCAGAGCCTTCATCATGGATGCAAGCCTGTTCTGTTTTTCGCTGAATATTTCTGATTTTGTAAGACCCATTATCTTGATTTATATATTGATCGTAATATTACGCTAGTTATTTAAAATAAACAAAATTATTTTGGAGGCCTGTAGAAGTATTGTCCTAAAGTGTATTTAAGTATTTGCTTAGATAGTAAACAAAGGAGCCTTCATCTCTCACTCTAAAACATTTAAGCATAATAACAGTAATTGCCATGCTGATGTTGACTTTCCCGCTATATGCAAAGATATTTTATCCCAACAAAGAGTGCAGGCTGCATCACTCGAAGCAATTAATAAAAAGGAACAAGTAAAGTTTAATATTCAGGGTATGAGGTGTACAGCCTGTGAATCAGAAGTAAACAATGAACTGTCAAAAGTTAATGGAGTAACCGCTTATAAAACTTGTTATAAAAGCAAAGATATTATTGTCACTTTTGATAAATCAAAAGTTGATATAAAAACCTTTGAAACAGCAATTAGTAAAACAGGCTACACAGTTAAAAGCGCTGAAGCTTGTGAAATAAGCAAATCATTTTCAAAACGGAGCGCTGATTCCTGCTGTGATTAACAATAATGAGGAATGATAAATATACTACTACAATCAACAATCACTTGGCCGGAGAGCGGTCATCATAAAGAAGGAACCATGCCTGTAGATGCTTGTCAGTATTTCTATAAGTGTACCGGCTGCGAAAAAGTATTAAAACCAAAACTTGGTAATTGCTGTGTATTCTGCAGTTATGGCACTGTGGCTTGTCCACCAATTCAGATGAATAAATCTTGTTGTACATAGCCTTATAAGAATATTATCAGGCATCATTATTTTTTCCGGGGGTAGTATATACCGGTTTGCTTTTCCCTTGCATATGAACACGGATACACTTTGGTTTGTGGGAGCAGGAACCGCAATTGTATTTACATTTCAAGTTCTCTTGTGTTTTTAATGATGCGTTTGCTTACAATAATGAATGGAAAGAAGAACCGAAGTTGAAACTTTCAAACGCTGAACCAGGTAGATCTGCTGCCTGATTGATGCTACGGGCTACTAAACTATTTGTGCGCCAATTGGGTTGTCTTTGCTGGGAACGGGATAGCAAAAGAAGCTATATGCCTGCGTATATTTTGCACTAAAACCAATATAAACAACACAAGGCAAATGGCAGTACATTAAAAGATTTCGTAAATAAAGAGTATGCACCACTAACGGATAAAAGGATTCTAAACCACCTGGACGGAAAGGAAATCGTTGGGGTTTATCCTTTATTGCAGCACAATACATCCTGGTTTATAGCGGCTGATTTTGATCAGTCTACATCCAAATCCAAGCTGTGGATTTATGAATGCCGGCATTCATGCTTGAATGCAAAAAACATAATTTACCTGTTTACCTGGAACATTCAAGATCTGGTAGGGGTGGTCATGTTTGGATGTTTTTTGAAGAACCGTATCCCGCATTTAAAAGCAGGCAATTATTTATTCATTTACTCAAATCTTCTGTTCTCATATCTGAAGTAGATGAAAAATTGTAATCGGCAATTACAACTACACAACTTTCGGTAATTAAGAATACACAGTTTTCGGCAACAATGATGCAGAGAAAACGGCAACAATGATACATAAGTTTCGGCAACAAT
>JAABUS010004623.1_pt1 | contig 19480 bp, 1 predicted proteins | sample 5560161 | NCBI WGS metagenome assembly JAABUS01 (sample SAMN10711885, study PRJNA513376) | rock metagenome | isolation source: Antarctica rocks | place: Antarctica: Victoria Land, Trio Nunatak nord | collected 2016-01-04 | reverse complement strand
TAGGGTATAAATAGAAATTTTAAAATAATAAAATAAATATTAATCGAATAATATATATAGTAAATAAATAATAATCAGGGTATATAGAGTAAAGACTACGAAAATTAAAGAAATAAAGAAAGGAAATTAATAATAATAATAATAATTATAATTAAAATAATATATAGAAAATTATACCTAATTATTAAAAGTATATATTAATTAAATTTAACGAACGCGAGGTATTTTACTAATTTTAATATAAAAGTCGAAAGTTAAAAACTATTTTTATAAAATTATTAAATATATTAAAATTATTATTAAGACGGCGGAGAAGAATAAATATTCAAATCTCGATAAAATAGAAAATATACGTAAGTATATTTTCTCGGAATAATTCGGTTTCAAATATTACGAAATTATATAGAGATAAAATAGTAACGATTATAAACGCGTTTCGCTTTTAAATATTTAATTAATATAATATTAAAGTAGTAGTAATTTAATTTCTCGGAAAAAAAGAAATTTCACGAATAATATAACTATAGAGGTAGGTAGTATATATAAAGTATAAATACCGATTTTAATATCTTATTAATAAGAGTTCTTAGTATTTACGTTAATTAATAATACTTCGAGAAAAATAATTAAATCGAAAGAGGTAGAGAATTTCAAATAAATATAATAAATTAAAATATAATTAATATTATAGAAGAGAAGAATATTCTTTTAAAGAATACTAATTTCGTAATAAAAATAATAAATTACTATATTATTCTATACCGACTTCTAGATTAAATAGAAATAATAAAGTTATTTATAAATAAAATTTATTATAAATCGCTAGTTTTTAATTTTTATAATATTAATAATACGAGAATTATTTATAATAATCTTAGAAGTAAAGAAAAATAACGAGGATAAAAGAAATAATATAACTTTTAATATTAAATTTATAACTATATTTATAATATCTTAATCGAATCTTTACGTATTTATATTATAAATATAAATAAAATATAATTATTAGAGAAATAATATTTCTTAATTATATAATAAAGTTATATTATATTCCTCTAAATCCTCTTTTTATTTTAAATATTCTATTTTATTTATTACCTCTAGTTTATTTTATATAATTTAATTTATATTAATATTAATAGTCGGAAGATTTATTAATATTCTCTCTACTTTAATTAAATTTAGAAAAGAAGTATTCAAAATTTTATCTACTATATCTACTTTTTATTTAATTAATAATAGGATTAAAAATACTCGCCTTTTATTAATATATTTATAAATTATTATTTAATCTATATATATAAATTAACCCCGATTTATAATAATAGTTTTTTAATAATATAATAAACGATATTATAAAATTCTAATCGCGAAAATAATTATATTAATATTAAAGATCTTTTTAAAAAAACTAATTATTTATAAATTAAGAAATATTAATTATAAATATTATTTAATTATTATTATACTAGAGCCTAGAGATATAATATTAGAAATAAAGTAATTTTTTTTATAAATTATAATATTTAAAATTATTAGCGTAGAGCTAGTAATTTAGTAATAATATAAAAAATATAAAATAATTATAGTTATCGGTAAAGCGGGAGACTATATAAGAAAATCGAGGTATTAAATATACTTTTTATTATATTAAGGGGAAAAATAATAAAAAGAGAATATTAATTAAAAAAAAAAAAAAAAAAATTTAAATAAAAATCCTAAAAATAGTAACTTCGGATTTAAGATTTTAAATCCGTGATTTTCTACTAGCGTCGGATAGCTCGCTTAGATTATATAAAGTATTATAACTACGTTAATTTAATTTAGATTTTAAATTATATTAATTTATAAAAATTATATACGCGTATAATACCCCCTAAACTAGCGCGGTATTATAGACTCTATAATTTACTTATAATTATATATATTTAATTATAAACTAATATTATTTAAATTAATTTATTTTAATTTATTTAAAATTATTTAAAATAAATCGAGGTACTAAATATATATTTAGTAATTTTAATATTAAATTAATTTCTAGGACTAGTATATAAATTAAATAGATTTAAATATCTTTTTTATTTTTTTTAATAAAATATAAATCTACTATTTTACCGATAAAGATTTATTATTATATAATTTTTAAATCCTAGATTTAATAATAAAATTAATTTCTAAAGATTTTAATAATATAAGGAAATATTAATTTAATATAGAATTATCAAAAGTTAGAACCCCGCGATATTAAAACTAGAACTCTATATCGATAAATAATAATATTATAAAAATAGCGGAGTATAAATATATATAATATACTAGCGCTTTTAACGAGGCGTAGGTATATATAATATATTATTATTTTATAATTATTTCTTTTTTTAAGCCCTAGTTTCTAGATATTTAAATATTTTAATTAAAAAATATTTATTAAAAAATCTTTAAACTTCTTAAAGGAAATAAAGAAAAAGAGTTATCTAGTATAATAACATTATTATACGATAATTTAAATATAAAGTTATATATTTAATTTTTTAATATTTATAATACTAGTTACGAAATAATATTTAATTAATTAATCGAAGTTTATTAAAAAATCTTTAAACTCTTTAAGGAAAATAAAGAAAAAGAGTTTTCTAATTTATATTATCGATCCTATAGTATTAATATATAATACTAGTCGTTAAATAATACGAAACTATTCCTATAATATAATATTAATAACGAAAAAGTAATATTATTATACTATCTCTACTATATAGTAATATTAATAGTAAGTGAATAATAGATTTATAAAACTATCTCTATAGTATTAAAATATAGTAATAGTAATTAATTAAATAATATTTCTTTCGTTCCTATAATATTATTATATATAATAATAACGGAGCGAATTAATATATATTATTATTCCTATAACGTTTATAATATTTATACTAAATATAATATATTAAATTATTTCTATAGTATTTATAATATTAGTAACGGAATAATAATAGTTACTTTTATTAATAAATTTTAAAAACTTTTATTAAAATCTAAATTACTAGTCGCGCGGATAGAGTTAATAATATCCTATTAATAACTTTTCTAAATAAAAGTTATTAATAAAATATTACTAGTAATTTTAATTTACGAATAAAGTTACTAGTATCTTATTAATAAATTTAATAAATTAGGGGTTTAAGTAAATTACTTTAAATAAATTTAATAACTCTAAATTAATTTTAATTAAATTAATAATTTTAATAATTTATATATATTATTAATATATTAATAGTTATTTAACCCTATAATAAGGCTAGAATAAATTAAATTTTATAATCGATACTATTAATAATAGTAACTTTTAATAATAATTATTAATACTAACGACCTACTAGGCCTAGAATAATAAATTTTAATAAAAATTCTCACGAGGGCGTTATCTAGGTATATCTAGAAAGTATTTATATATAAATACTATAGTATATAGTATACTATAGTATATACCTTAATATATATCTTAGTATATACTATAATTATATATACTATAGGGGGCTTTCGTCTAATATTTTAAAAATTATTATAAAAAGTATATATTATATACTATTTAAAATACTTTTACGTATATTATTCGTATATTATTTAATAATATACACAAGTTATATACGTTATTATATATATTATAAAGTGTATTATAACCTATACTATAACTTATATTATAACGTATATTTATATAAATATAAATATATATACTATAGGGTATATAATAGGCCTATTTATCTAATATTTAAACTATTAATAATTTATCTAGTTATTAAATTTATTAAATTTATTAATAAGACTCTACCCGGATCTTTAATTTATTAATTCTATTAAAAGAATTAACCCCCGATTCGGTCGTATTTCTAAATTAATTAACCCTATAGAGTTACTAGTATATACTTTTTTTTTTATTATAATAACTATTTTAAATAATTATTTTATTTATTTAAATACTAGTTATAATTTATTATAGAGTTTTCTAAAACGGTATCCCCTCCCTAGTTACTCTACTCTATATTTATATTATTAATATTATTTCTACCGGCCCTATTATAGCTCCTTAATAAATACTCTAATAATTAATTTAATTATTAATTTAAATAATTATAGTAGGACTAATTATAGAAGTTTTATTAATATATTAAATAGTTTTAAAATTAAACTAGTTTTTTTTAATACTTTTAACGTCTTTAGTATATATATTTTATATATTAATATTATTTTAAAAATATAGAGAGTAAGTTTATTTAATCTCTTTATCTTTTTATTTTATTTTATTTTATTTTTATATTTAATCTTCTTATTCTTTTTATCCTAAATCCTTTTATTTTAATTATTTAAGGCTATTTTATCTAAATAGCGAGCGATATTATAAATTATTTTATTTTTATTACTTTTCTACTTTTTCTTTTTATTTAATTCTAAGAAAATATTATTAATAATATTTTAAATAATAGGTTTTATTTTTATAAATATAGTAACTTTATTTACTTTTTAAAGTATTTAAATAATATTAATATTACTAGTCGTTTACTTTAAAAGTTATTAAACTTAGAGTATATTAATTAATATTAATATAATTTATTCTTAATCTTTTAAATTTAAATAATTAATTATCGCTTTAAAGGAAATAGTTAAACGAATAATAATATTAGATTATTTATTCGTTATATCTTTCTAAACTAGTTTATAGTACCGAAAGACTAATTTAGAATTAAATAATAAAAGGCCTATTTTTTCCTAAATTTCATAAATATTAATAAGTATAATTATTTCGCTATAAGCGCGATATTAAGGCTCTCCGTTTAATATTTTAATATAACGTCGATAGGACCTAGATTAATACTCGTAGAGAGGAGTATTAAAGATTAAAGGATAATAGGCTTTATATTAATATAAAATAAAACTAAATCAATTTAGTTAATTTAATTAATAATTTAATAAACGTTTATATTTAGAATTTATAATTGAAAATTTCAAGAGAAGTTAAATACGAAGCTCTTATTTATTAAAAAAGTATATAATTTATATAATAAAAGGAAATTATATTAAGAGTAATATATTTACCTTATTTACTCGGTGAGTATAATAAATAGTTCTATATTTACTTTATTTACTCGGTAATTATAATAAATAATTTTATTAAAAGTATCTATTTAACTCTTAAATAAAGTAAAATTAATATTATATAATATTTATAATATTAGGTTCCCCTCTTAAAACTTTCGTCTCGGAAATTTATTTTTTATTATAATTAATATCTAGCCCCGTCTCTTCTTTATTCTTTCGTTATAAATAATAAATTTATAAATCCCTTTTTAACTCGAAGTTAGTTATACGAACCTATTAACGCTATAATAATAAATAGTATTTTAAGAAATATAAAATCGGGGGTTATTTAAATAAATATATAAAATATATTTATATTAAATATAAATATAATTTAATATTCTTTTCGCTCGCGAAATAATCCCGTCTCTAAAAGTTACGCGAGGAGAAATCGAAGAAAACTAAAATAGTATTAATAAAATAAACTCGTTTTTAAATCGAAATCGAGTTAATTAAAAAAAAAAAAAAAACTTATTAACAGCGAGTTAAAAAATATTATTAAATTAAAGAAAGATAAAAAAGTCGACGGTATTAATCCTAGGCCTAATAACTTTTTATTTAATATATCCTCCAAGTGATTATAGTTTAAAAATAAATTTAATTAATTAATTATATTTTTTATTCCCGATAAAATCTTTATAAGAGATTTAAATAGTTTTTAAAATTTATACCTAACTCCTAAATATTCTCCGACTCGTTATATTCTTTTTATTTAACGAGGTAGTTTTTATTTTTTTTATCTAGAATCTTTTCTACCTCGAACTCCGTTTTTTCTTTAATCTAGAAATAAAAAATATTTTATAAAGATATTTTAAAATCTACTAACTCTAATCGAGAGATATAAAATATTAAATATACTTTAACGTCGGCTAGAAGATCTAGTTTATAATTAACTAGTTCTTTATTTTTCTTAATCGAAAATAATCCGATTTTAATATAATCTAGTTTCTTACTCGGTTTTTTATTTATTATATTTTTTATTAAGAGGTATATTTTATCCCTCTCCTTTAATTAAAAATACTTTTTTCTATATTTATTTACTATTAATCGCGTTCGAGTATTTATTAATTTACTTTAGATTTATATTTCCTTATATAATATCTTTATATTAATTATATAAATTAAAGCTCTTTACGCGTTTAGTCCTTATTTAAGTTCGAGAAATATATTAATATATTTATTATAATTCGCGAAGAATAATATAAGTTTAATAGTATTAAATTAATTATTATTAAATATTAATTAAATTATAAATAAAAGTTTTACCTAATCGTTCTATTTTTTATTAATATAATATTATAAATACGTTTTTATTATCTAGTTCGTCCGCTCCGTTTATCCATCTATCTATAAATAATATATAGTTAATATTTATAATTTGGTTTTAATAGTATTAATTAGTATCTTTTAGTAGTTTAAAATAAATTATTTATTTTTATTGAAAGTAATTAATTTAGATATCCCGTAATCCTTAATTAATTAATTTAATAATACGAAAATAATTTATTCTACCTTATAAGTTTCTTTAATTAATATTATTATAGTATATTTACTAAGTTTATTATAAATTACTATTATAGAGTTAAAGATTTCTAATATAATTAGGTCCTTTAATTTTAGTAATTTAATAACGAAGTCTATTATAACGTCGTCCTAAGGTATTTCTAGTACTAGGGCGAATTAAATCTAACTATATTTAATATACCTTATAAACTTATTTTACTAATATTCGATATATTCGATATATTTTTCTCGACGTGCGATTTTAGTCCCGGCGCGTCGTATTCTTTATAGATAAATTTTATAATTTTAATAACTCTAGAGTATCCTTAAACTAGATTGTTATAATAATCGCGATTAATTTCTTTAAGATATCCTTTAGGAAAGTACGTTTTTTTATTATAATTTAATAATTTAACTTATAACTACTAACTTCTTAATATTATAATTAAAGTATTATTTTTATATTTCTTCTAGATATTATTAATAATTCCGGGAATAAAAATATATAATATCGTTACTAGTTATTATACTAGGATATCTTTATATAAAGATAAAATACTATAAATTTCGATTAAATTATAATTTAACTTTTTATTTATAATTATCCTTTATAAATATATAGGTATTATACTAGCGACGTTTTTAATATACGAAAATATAAATACTCCTTTCTTTTAATTAATTATTAGATTATATTTCTTTAATTAAAGTATCCCTAGAATAATATAGTAAATAATTATTTTTATTATATTAAAGGTAATTTCCTTATAGTAGTATTAAATAATAATAAATAACGGGAATATTTTCTAAAGAAGTTCTCTATCTAAAGTTTTATTAATAAGTTATTAGTATTATTTATTACTTTTATATAACGCTTTAAGAATAATTTAATCTATTTCTATATATTACCTATTTCTATATATTACCTTTTATATAGGTTATTATAAAAGTTATTTATATAATAATTAATATCGTATTCTTATTAAATATAAAGAATAGTTAGAGTTATAATAACTAGTTATTAAATTTCTCGCGTTTTTTATAATAGTAATTTAGGCGGGTAACTTTAATACGATCCCCTTTTTCTATAATATTATTTTTTCTAATATTATTTTAAATATTTAAGGTTAAGGTCTTTATTAATCTTAAAGTATTTATTTTAAGAGTATTTAAAATATTAAAACTCTCCGTTTAATATTTTAATATAATATCGATAGGACCTAGATTAGTATTTATAGAAAAAAATATTAAAGATTAAAGAATAATAGGTTTTATATTAATATAAAATAAAACTAGATAAATTTAGTAAATTTAATTAATAGTTTAATAAATATTTATATTTAGAATTTATAATTAAAAGTTTTAAAGGAAGTTAAATACGAAGCTCCTATTTATTAAAAAAATATATAATTTATATAATAAAAGGAAATCGTATTAAGAGTAATATATTTATTTTATTTACTTAGTAAATATAATAAATAGTCCCGTATTTACTCTATTTACTCGGTAATTATAATAAATAATTTTATTAAAGATATCCGTCCAACCCGTAAATAGAGTAAAATTAATACTATATAATATTCGTAATACGCGATTATAGAGCTCTAGGAAATTTACTTTATCGATAGAATAACTAGTACTAAATAGTATTATTTTATAAACGTAGTTTTTATATATAATTACGAGTAGCGTAAAGATCTTAACGTCTAGTAATTATAGAATATAAATCGTATAAATTAGTAAATATAATAGGATAATTTTTCGAGTTAAATAGAATTTAATTACTTTAATAGAGACGTATAAAGTATACCCGTTAAAATAGAGTATCCGATACTCGCTTTTCTATATAGAAACCGTCTCTTTTTCAAAATAATAAATAAACTAGAATAAACCTAGCTCGTTATCGGTCTACCCATTCTTACTAGTCGAAAAATAAATTTCTAGTAGAGCGTTATACTAGGTCTTCTATTATAGTACTATTTTAAAAATAATCTACGGTCGTAGTACTCTCTTATTTATAGAAATATATTTAATAAATAAAATTTATTCCCGGTTATTATACTACGTTATATATTATTTCTTTTTTTACTTCGAAATTATAATTTTAAATTTAGTAATAATACTTTATATAAAGCCCTTTTTATTTATATTATAGTTATCTTTAATTTCAATATTATATTTATTTTTAAATTTTAAAAGAGAGAGAACTAATTTATAAATTTTTTATAATTCTAAATATTAATATACTCTTTATTTAAAGGAGGTATATATATAATTTTAATATTAAAGTAATGTTTTAAAAACTTCTAAATCTAGTTAATATTAAATAGTTTTATATCGTTTTTTCGAAGTAATAACTCTTTTATTATTCGTTATATTTATTTAATATAAAGTAGTTAACCCTAGTATTATAAATATAATATTTATCGAGTAATTATAAACTCTTCTTTAGGAGTTAATTTCTATTAATTTTATCGAGTTATCTATATTAATACTCGCCTATTAATCCTATCGTTAAGTATATTTCTTAGAATAATATATTATTTTATAGTTTTATATATAGATAAAGTACTATTAACGTTTTTCTAGTATTAAATAACGAGGTCGATATACTTTAAAAGCGATATTTCGGGAGAGTCTTCGGTATCGCTAGATTTAAAAGAGCGGTGAGAGTTTAAAACTATAATTTAATATTTATAAATACTAGCGACGTTAATTTATAAAAGTTAAATAAATATTTATAATAATAAAAATTAAAAAAAAAATATACGTTAATAACCCTATAGAGTTAATTAATTTAGGGGTATAACCGAGTCGGGGGTTAACCCTTCTAAATCTCGGGTTAATATTTAATATAGAGTTTTAATATAAATTTATAAACGGCTTTTTAATAAAGTTAATAATATTTAAAATATACTAAGATTTACTTTTAAGATTTACTAATATTTATTCTATACTCTTATTATACTATAATAAATACTAATAGTAAAATATTATATATAAATAATATAGCTTTAATATTATACCTAGAGATTAATAATAATATAATTATTATAATAATAATTATATTTATTAATAAAAACGAGGTAGCGGAGCGGAGGCGCGTATTAATATATAATAATAATAAAGTATTTAGCGCGATAGTTTATTATTAAAATAAACTCGCTCGTTTATTTATTTTCTCTCTTCGCAACTCCTCTAGTCTTTTTTATATATTATTACTCTAACTCTATAATAGTATTCTAGTATTATAATTAATATATAAATAATACTCTCGTTATATATAACTTTTTTCTCACTCTATAGATAACTCTTATTTACCGATAATATTAATTTATTTATATTAATTTATTCTAGTTATAAATATATTAATAAATATAACTAATCCGCTATTAACGCGACTATATAATAGTTATTATAATAATAATTTACTACGCTTCGTAATTTCTATTAAAGAAGATTTCTATTAATTTAATAATAATTATATTCGAGGTATATCCCCTCTTTATATATTCTATTATATTAATTATTACGAAATCGATTATTATATAAAAGTAAATTATAATCGTAAATTTTAAAATAATATATATTAATAATAAAAAATCTTTAAATCTTTCTAAAGGAAAGTAAAAAGATTTATATATTAATATATTTATATCGATAATAAAACTCCTAAAGAAGAATATAAATATAAATTAATAAATAAATAAACTATTTAATAGCGTAAAATATATAATAAAATAATAATAATTAGTAGGTAAACCTCTATTATAATCGCTAATTTATAGAATTAATTAATAACGACGAATTAATATATTAAGAAATTATAGATAATAAATAAAATTCTCGAAAAAAAAGACCGATAATTTCTATTAATATAAACGGGACTTAGAGAGTCTTAAAGAAATTAATATTTTTAAAAATTATATTAGAAAAATAATATCTTCTTCTAGTAATTCTAATAATAACTAAATATTTTATATAATATAATAATAATATCGAATTCTTTTTTTTTAAATCGGCGTTAATTAAATTTATTTAAATATATTATTTAATAATATATTCGAGGCGTCTATATAAATTATATTTAAAATTAAAAATATTTTTATAAATATAATATCTTATCACTATTATATATAGATAGTTTAATAATAAATTAAATTTAGTTATATCCTCAAATTATATAATAAAATTATAAATATAGAGGAGAATATTCGTTATATAAATATTAATATAAAAGTAGTAATATTTACTTTTAATATTAATTTCGTTTACTCCGTTTTATTTTTTTATATAACTAAGTAATTTCTTTAATTATATTTATATATTTATATTTACTACCCGCCTATATAAAGATTTTAATTAATTTACTAGTATTAATAAACTATTTATTTAATAATTATTAATTATATTCTTCGCTTTAACTAGTTTATTTAATTTTATATTAAATATTTTTCTTATTTTTAATTTTATTAATTACTTTTTCTACTTTCTATAATTTATTATTATTAATAAAATCGGGGGTTTATATAAAAGATCCCGTTATATTAATATAATCGCGAAGATAATATAATTTAAATAACGATATATAAAAAATTTTATAAATTTTATATATAGAAAGTAGTAATAGGCGGTAAATTTATATTTTTATTTTATTAATAATTTTAAAGGGTTTTATAAACTTATAAAATAATTTCTTATTTAGGTATTTTTATTTTAAATTCTTTATTATTAATATAGTTAAATTATTAACTTTATAACTTTATAATTTATATATTTTATTATATTATTTAATTTAATATTCGGTAGTATTTCAAAAATACTCTATAATTTTATTCCTTAAAGTTTAGAATTATTATATTTTATTATTTATAATTAATACTCTTTTTTTCCTAAAATCGTCCTCGATCTCTTAACGGATTTTAGGATAATAACTATATATATAAAAAAACGATATTATTCCGACGACGATACTCTAATTATTATTAATTAAGAATTCTATTATAAGTAGTAATCTAGCTTAATTTATTTATTTATTATTAATAAATATACGTAAATAGTACTCTAATATTTAATTTTAATATTTTATTTATTTATTTATTTAAGAGTAAAAAGTAGTATTTAGATATTATTTAATTTTCGAATAAAAATATATAGCCGACTAGAAAGCGCTCGTAAAAATAGAATCTCTATCGTTAACGATATTATTAAATATATTATAATAGTAAATAATTTTAAAATAAAATACTTCCGCTAGCTAAATAATATCGATTTTAATAATTATAAATATATATTTAACTATTTTAATAAATCGATTTATAACGATAAATATTAATATTATAAATAATACTTTTATATTTACTAGACGGTAAACTAGTTATAAAACTTATAAAAATCTCTTTCTATAATTAAATAATAATAGGAAGCGAATTTAATTTATTATATAAATAATATCGCGGCGCCTTCGTCCGTTAATAAATATCGTAAATTTTAATATAATTAATAATTTACTTTAAGCTACCCTCCTAGAAAAGATTTCGGGTAAATAATTTATACGATTTTATAACGCTAAAATAATCTATTAAAGAATTATTATAATATTTTTTTATAAACTCTTCTCTAAAAACTTTATTCTTTAATATATAAAAATAATTATTATATTTTAATAATCTCTCGGAGTTTATAGTTTATAGTTTATTTTTTATATAACGATAGTTCTTTAATATATTTACTTTAGTTCGAAAAAAGTTTATTTAATTATTATAAATTTATAATTCCCGAATTAATATTTTAATAAATTTTTTAAAATTATTATATATAATTTTAAATATTATTATAATATTTTATTTTAAAATTATTACTTTTAATTTTATAATCTAAAAAGTAGAGGTTATAATTATTTTTATTTTATTATTTTTATTTATTAATTAACCGCTAGTCTAAAGAGTAAATTTATTCTAAAGTATTAATAATAATTTAATATTTAATAGCGATACTTCTTTATAATTAAAATACCGCGATAATATATTAATAGAATTTAATTTTCTAGCCCGATAAAAGATTTTAAAGTTATAAATAATTAATTTAAATACTTAACGAGTTTATTTAGAGTTTAGTTTCTTCTATTTTATAAAACCCTTTAAGTTATTATAATTAATTTAAATTTTAATATAATAAAAATTATTTTATAAGTAGTACTACTATTATTTTATTACTATTATAATAACGAGTAATTATAAATTATAAATTTTATAGTTTTATTTTAGAGGATTTAATTTCCGCGACTAGAATATTATAAAGTATTAATAATTATTTTTATTTCATTATAATAATATAGAGTTAAAGTTAAAATTAGAAGTATTTATCTTTATATATAATTATTTAATTAGATTATAATAGTATAGAAAAAGCGCGTTTACGAATATATCTCGTAAAATTTAAAATATTTCCGTAGCGCTATTTATTTATTTAAATAAATTTATTTTCTTATTTACTTTACTACCTTTAAATAAATTAATAAATAATATAATTATATTAAAATAACTATAAATAAATCGTTTATAGAAATTAATAAAATTTAAAAAAACTTATATTTCCCGATAAATTTTCGGTTAAGATTATTTCTTAATAATTTTAATATATTCCGGGTTTATAACTACTCTATTAATAAATATAATAAAATTTAAAAACTCGATTATTTCGGTATTAAATTAATACTTTTTAAAGTTAATAAATAACTAGAATTAATATAATTATTTAAATAATTATTTAATATATTATTAATATTCCGCCGGATTAATACTCTTAATTAGGATATTATCTAAATATACTATATATATTATATTTACTAAATTTATAAATATATAATTAATATAAGTTTGAAATATCGCTAGTATATTAGCGAGCCTAAAAGATATAATTAAATATTCGAAATAATTATAGCGAGTTCGGAAAATAATTTTCTATTTATTACTTATTTTAATTTAAATCCTATAATAAGTATCTTTAAAATTTAACTTCATAAAGATTTTAAAATTATATAAAAATAGTCTAATATCTTAGTAATTAAAGATAGTAGGTATTAATTATTTATAATTACTATATTTAAATTTTAATAATTAATATAAAAATATAATCTATTATTTTTTTTTAAATATAAAAAAAATAAGTATTTTAATTAAAAAAGTTAAATAACGGATTTAGTTTTTATAAGATAAGAATTCTAAATAATATTATAACTCTAATAATTTAATTAAAAATAAGTTATAAAAAAACCTATAAAGTAATTTCTTATTAATTTCTATTTTAATAATATAGTCCTTTTATTTAAAAATAAATAGGGTACTCGTTTTTTTATTAAAAAAAATATTATAAAATCCTATAAATTCCTTTAAAATCTTTAGATTAGGAAGTTTTTCCTATTTATTTTATATTATTATAATATATATAACCGCGAATATATTCGGTTTATTTTTAAAATTATTAGTGAATTTAGCTAGTTTCTTAATTTATAAATTATTAAAATAAATTTTAAACCGCTAATAATCCGCTTTAAAATTAATTAATATCTTTAATTAATATAATTTAAATATATTTAAAATAACGTCTAAATCTTTAAAATTTATAATATAGAATAAAATATTATATTCACGCCTTTAACTTTAATTATCGACTATTTAATAATTTAATTAATACGTATTATAATAATATATACTTTACCCGTTAATTACTTTAACTAGTAATAAGATAGTATTATAAAATTGTAAATTATTTTTAATAACGAATTATTATAAAATTAAATTAATTTATACTTTAGAGTTAATTAAAGTAATAAATTATTTAATTTTATTTTAAAGAGTAATCTAATCTTTAAAAAGAATAAAAGAGTATATTTTTATTAATTATTTTTCTTACCCTTCTTCCGAAGCGTAAATTAGATTTAATTATTTTTTATTAATACCGCGCCGATATTTATAACTAGTTTATTTATATCGAGATATTTAGATTTAATATAACTTTCTACTCTATAATAATAATAAATAATTTTATTATATAAAGAATTAATAGTATTAACTTTACGTTTATTACCCTTCTCCTTTAAATATATTTATTTAATATTATCGCCGGCGTTAGATTTAATAATTCGGTCTATTATAAATTTTCTTTTATTAAAATTCTTTAATTAGGAACCCGAATTAGAATTAAAATTATTTATTAATTATATATACTTTAGATTCTTTTCTTATATAATAATCTAAATAAGAATTTCTTCTCTTTAAATAAATATACTACTAGTACTAAGAATTTTATTTTTAAATTTAAGTTTAAATTTAGTTAAAAAGAAATTTACCTTATACTCCTCTAAAAACGGGGGTAGTTAAGTCTTTATTTCTTTAAAATAAGTCTTAAATAACGATATTTTTTAATAAAACTATTATTTAACTTCCTCCTATTTTTTATAAATAAAGAGATAATAGTTAATTAAATTCGTTATTAAATTAAAAAGAAACTTTTTAAGAAAGCTAAAAATAATATTAATTAAATTATATAAATCGTAGTATTTATATAACTATATTAAAGGGTCACCTTCTAACGAGTTTATATAATATATAATCTTTAAATAATCGGTAGTAAAATATTTAAAACTAATTAAAAATTTAATATTTATATCGCGGAATTAATATAAATATTTACCTTCGCTCGTATTTTTATAAAAACGTATTTTATCTAGGCGTAGCGTTTTCGCTCTAATAAAAATATCTTTATCAAATATAATTAAATTTATTATTATTCTACCGGTAAATATAATAATTAGGGGACCTCTACTATAAAGAATATATTCTACTAACGCTCCGCTAGCGGGTATAGAAATAATATAATTATATAGTTTTTAATTTTAAATTTATAATACTCTTAACTTTTATTATTATTTAAAGCGACGGTTTTCTTCTTTAATAACTTTAAACTATATATTTAAAATCTCTTCGAGGGTAGTAATACCTTCGAATTCATTATTATCTTTATAACGGGGGTCGTCGGAGAGGGTTTAATCGATATTATTATTATTAAATTCTTCTAAATATCCCGAGGTTAAACCCGATATTATAATTATAATAGGTCTTTTCTTTAGAAAGATTTAAAAAATTTAAATTATAATACCTAAAGTCGTTAGCGTAGAGCTAGCGGTTTAATAATAATATAAAATATATAAAATAATTACGGGGTTTATTACTAGGTAATTTTTAAATTTTAAATTTAATAATAAAACTAATCTCTAAGAATTCTAATAAAACGGGGGAATATTAACTCGATATAAAATTATTAAAAATTAAAACCCCGCGATATTAAGGCTAGAATCCCGTATTAATAAATAAAAATATTATAGAGGTAACGGGGCGTAAACGTATATAACGTATTATTATTTTATAAATAACTAGTTTTTTCTAGACTATATATTTATCCTCTTTAATAAATATATTTATAACGAAAATAATATTATAATCGAGGAGAATATCGGAGTAATAAAGATTAATATATATATTTAAGCGTTTTTAGATTCTTTTAAATAAATCTTTTCTAAATTTACTACTCGCGAGATTATTATTATTATTATTATTATTATTATTTACTACCTCTATCTCTACTCCTTCTATATTAAATTTTATAGAGAAAATAAATATTATTAATTCTATAGAATCTCTCTTAAATAATAATTATAGATAGTTTTAATTACGAAGGTTTTAATTTATAAACTATTAATCTTTTATATTTATATATATTTATTTAGTTTTATTTATCTTCGCTACCTATAATAGACTTTAAAGATATTAATAACTAGATTTAATTAATAAAAAGATAATACTAGTTAATATCTAGTTTAGAGATTATAATCCTAATAATAACGTTAATTTTACGATTTTAATATAGTAAAGAATAATTATATTAATAATTAATATATTTAATTTTTTAATTTCTTTTTTAAATAACTACTCGATAGTTTATATTTATTTTTCTTTAATATAATATCTTCTTAATTAATAACGAAGTAGGATAAATATAATAATAATAATATAATTAACTTCGGATATTAATTAAACTTTAAAATAATATTTCGGGGACTAGATATAAAATTAACTAAATAGGAAAGAAAAGATTTAAAATTCTCGTATATTAAAGACTTATATTATCTTCTTAAAAATAATAAATAAAAAAATTCTTAAAATATTTTACCGAGCTTATAATACTTAGAGTAATTTATATTAATAGAGCGCGATTGAATTAAATCTAATAATAATAAAATTTTAATTCTAAATATTTAATATTAATTTATATTAATATTCTTTATTAATTTCTTTATTATAATAGATTTTAAAATAATAGTATATTTTCGAGCTTTAAGGAGTAAGTAATAATAACGACTATTTATATATATATTATATTCGAGATTTTCTCGGGTCTTGGAAAGTATTAAATAATTATTATAATTATAATTTATATTTTAATATAGTAAACCCCGATTATCGAGCTACTATAATATATTTTTAATAAATATATACGAGAACTTATAAAGAAAAATCTATTTATTATTAATTATTATATTAAAACTTTAATCTAAGGCTCTAAATAATATACGAAGTATTTTTATAATATTATCGAAATTTGAGCCGTAAGGCCCTAGTATAAATATAAATATATTTATATAATAATTTATTTATTTATAATTAAAATTCTCCCCCTAAATTATATATTAATTTATTAATAAATAATATATATTTTAGTAGAGCCCGAATCTATTAATAAATATAAATATTAAAAATAAAGTAATATTTATAGAGTCGAATTTCTCCTTAAAATATTATTATTTATAAATTTTAATTTCTAGCTCGCCGCGGATAAAGTATAAAAAATTAAATATACGAATTTTTTCTATCTTATTTATAATTCTACGAATAAAGTATTTTAAATTAATAATTTTTTTCTAATCGAGCTTTAAGCTAGTAAAATTATAATTTAATTCGATATTAATTTATCGTTTAAAAATATCGTTTTTATAAATTTCTAAATTATTTTCTTTAATTATAAAAAGTTTATTCTCTTTAATTATATATAGAGGCGTTAATTTTTAATTATAAAAAATAATTTAAATTATAGAGTTACTAATTATAATAACTAGTTAAATAATAATAATAATTTAATTTAGAGTCGCGGATCTCGAATATTTATTACCTCCTACGAAAATAAACCTCTTAAGATATTCTATTTTATTATACTTTTAATATTTAATAATATTTAAAGAGAAAATTAATAATAATATTTTATAATATATAAAGTTTTTAAATATTATATATATAGAGGTACTCTAGTTTAGAGAATAGTATAATTTAATAAATTTATCTATAAAGCGCGCTATATCTTTATAATATTAGAAATCTAGATAAAATAAAATAATTTCGATTAAAACTCGAAGTTTAAAATAAATTAATTTTATATTTTTAATAATCTTTCTAACCTTCTTAGTTATAATATAATAAAACTTTATTAGTTATTACTCTATCTCTATTTTAATACTATATATTCGTATTAATAAAAGTAATAATTATACTTTATAATTTTTTTTAAAAGTATCGATTTTCTTAAATAATCGCGTAATTTTAATATAATTAAAGAGTTCTAGTATTTACTTTAAAAAATTGTATTTTAATTTTAAAATCTTAACTCCTTTATATTATAAACCGAACGTAAACGAAAGGTTTTATATTATTATACTAAATCGAATATATAGAATTAATTTACCCGAGTTATTAATAAATTATAATATATTAAATAAAGTAGTTATAATTATCGGAGTATTAGATAAAATATTATTATTTTTATTATTATTATTTTTAAAATTATTATTTTTAAAATTATTTTTAACTCGCGGCGTAATAGTTTTTATAAAATTATTAATATTTTATTAATTATTATTAACATTTTCGGGGGTATTTATAGCGAAGTTAATTCTTTTTATATTTTCTTTAATTACCGTTATAATAGTATTATAATTAAGTAATTTCGATTCCTAAATATTATAGAATTAATAATTATATTTAAAAAGAGAGAGTAGAGTTAAAATATACTTTTAAAATTAATATAGAAAGTTAATATATAGTCGCCGGCGAGTATATTATTATTTTACTCTTTTATATACTATTATTTTACTCTTATATACTTAACGGAGGATACCGCGGTAAATTTAAAAAAATATTTATCGAAGGTTTAGTACTTTAGAGGATTAATAAAAAAGTAATTAAAAAAATATATAAAGATCTAGTACCTAGTATTTAATTTATCCTCGAAATATTTAATAATTTATTATAGGGCTCTATACGATTTAGGTAGAGTTAGAAATATTTTAAAATTTAATAAAATATAATAAATAACGAGACTATAATAAAAGAAAATAAAAAAGTTAATAAAAAATAAAGAAAATAATTATATTAAAGAATTTAGACTATAAGGTAAAATTATACCTCGATATTAATCGCGTATAATTCGGCGATTTTAATAATATTTTAATATCGCGACTTTAAAAATTCGCGTCTTTGAGGGTCGAATATTATATAATTAAAAAAATTTAAAATTTAAAATATTTCTAAAATAACTAAAATTAACTTTAACTCTATATATAAATAGAAAAAATCTAAACTATTTAAGATATATTAATAAATAATATAAATATTAATAAATTAAATACTTTTATAATTTAATAATTAATACTTTTAAAATTAAAGAAGGGGAAAGTCGGAGTTTATAGAAAATATATAAAATATATTATTTAAGATTCAGATAGATAAAATAG
>JAABUS010004622.1_pt1 | contig 19482 bp, 19 predicted proteins | sample 5560161 | NCBI WGS metagenome assembly JAABUS01 (sample SAMN10711885, study PRJNA513376) | rock metagenome | isolation source: Antarctica rocks | place: Antarctica: Victoria Land, Trio Nunatak nord | collected 2016-01-04 | reverse complement strand
AACTGCATGTGTTAAACGGGCAGTGCCTGAACAGGCACATTGCCACAATTGATAAAATCAAAGCGGAAGTGGGTGCATGGCAGCAGCAAAGAAATAACAAGAATAGCAGCATCAACTGGCAGTTTACAAATGGTGATGCAAGAATAAAGCTTAAAAGGCTTTACCCGTCAATTCATAATTAACTTAACACTAGTCTGAATTTGCAATTCAGTCCTTTGAGCTTTGGATCTAAGATACTTAAACTAATTATCATAAAAAGTTGCAACTCATAGTAATATCCTTGTCCTAAAAATTAGTTGATAAAAGAAGCATAAATTTTTAGCAGATAAAAAATCTTTATGATGAATGAAAGCAAAACAGCTGAACAAAGAAAAAACTACTCTACCTCTACCACAATTTTCCTTTTACTTTGATTGCTTTCCATATAAGTATGCACCTCAATAATTTCATACAATTTAAAAGTTTTATCAATATTTAAATTGATGCTTCCTTCGGCAACAGTATTGATAAAATCCTGCAAAAGCAAAAAAGCCGTTCCCTTTGGGAACAGCTTTTTTGTTATACGTTACGATCCTACTTACTTTTGAGGAGGTTTTTGTGTACCTGTACCACTGGTTCCAGTTCCTGTGCCTGAAGTGCCTGTACCTGATGTACCTGTACCTTTAGTTCCAGTTCCGCTAGTGCCTGTTGTTGAGCCAGTACCAGATGTACCTGTAGTTGTGCCTGATCCGCTAGTGCCAGATGTACCGGTTCCGGATGTACCTGTTGTAGTACCTGTACCGGTTGTACCTGAACTACCATTTCCTGTACCTGTTCCTGTAGTAGTAGAGGTACTATCAGTCATGCTTCCGGTTTTTGAAGTAGCGGAAGAATCTGACATACCGCCAGAATTTGTTTTAGGACTGCAAGCAACAATACTACAAGATGCAGCAATGGCTAACATAATTAAATTTGATTTTTTCATTGGTTTTAAAGATTAAGTTTTAAGTAAACACTAAACCTTTTAGTGTCTATTTATTTTAATGTCTATTTAATTAACTATTTAAATAATATACATAATATACAGAAGAAAAACACATTTGTTTTTATTTATTCTTCTGTTGTATAAATAATTAGGGAAATTTTATCTGGTCCGTTTTCATAGACCTACCATTTGGTGTAGATTAAATTTAAAATTTTCCAACAATCTGCAGAAAACACAACAACTATAAGAGTACTTAACCTTTTTATTACTCAGGTAAAAAAACAACGAAACACTCTATTTATTATCTAACACCTTAATCTACAATGATACCATTTGGTCTTTAGGCTTAATAACAAAATTTAAGCTAAGAACGCGTTATCCAGTTGGCCGGGATTTGCAATCCCGTCCTTTGAGCTTAGGATTTGTAACCCCAATTTTAATTAAATATTACCATCAATAAAAAAAGGTTGATAAAAGAAGCACCCAACCCTAATGCTTCTTTTATCGACCTAAAATTTGGTAGTAAAAACGCCGCTGGCCGGGATTTGCAATCCCGTCCTTTGAGCTAAGGATTTGTAACCCCAATTTTAATTAAATATTACCATCAATAAAAAAAGGTTGATAAAAGAAGCACCCAACCCTAATGCTTCTTTTATCGACCTAAAATTTGGTAGTAAAAACCAAAGAGCTTGAAATTAAAAAACATCGATTTTGGCAAAACTATCTATACACAGCTTAAAGATTGAGATTTCCCAACTTTGACCAAAAAAGTTTTGGTAAGCGCTACACGTATTTCCATTTTTGCTGCAAAAACCCGTTTGATAGTTTGTTTTTTCTTTGGATGCTTTGATTTGTAAAACAACGGTAACCCCTTCTTGTTAGGACAAGACAAACAACAATTAATACAAAATTTAATCAAGAAAATAAATGAAAAAGCTAACAATGTTATTTTTAGCAAGTGCTGCCTTTACTTTTCAGGCATGTAACAGTTCCTCAAAAACAAATAGTGTTAATGCGTCCAAAGACTCCAATTCGGACAAAGACACTACGAAAATGCTGGCCTCGGATACCACAGTAAAAACAGGTAATGTATTAAAAGTTAGCCAAAAAGACGCTGATTATGCTGTTGAAGTTGCCAATGGCGTGATGATGGAAGTTAAAATGGGTAAAATGGTTGAACAAAAAGCAACCCGGCAAAGTGTAAAAGACTTTGGCGCCAAAATGGTGGCAGACCATAGTAAAGATGTAGCCATGCTAAAATCTATTGCTGCTAAAAAGAACATTACCCTACCGGATTCTGTTGGCGGGAAACAAGAGAAAAAATATGAAGAACTAAGCAAGGAGTCTGGTGAAAAATTTGACAAAGACTATGTTGACTTTATGGTAGGCGACCATAAAGAAGATGTTAAAACAGCAGAAGATGGGATTAAAGATTTAAAAGACCCTGAACTCCATTCTTTTGCAGTAAAAAGTCTTCCTGTATTAAAAGAGCACCTCAGCATGATTACAAAAATCCAATCCAATTTGAAGAAATAGTGGTCAGAGATTCTGCTTAAATTAAGCCAGTTCAGCTTCTGCCAAATGTTTGACAAGGATTGTATAAATCTACTTCATAGCGTGATGAACTGTTTTTAGATAATGTGATAGCATAAATTTCCTACTGGTCGGGATTTGCAATCCCGCACCTCGGAGCTTGGTATCTTTGATCCCGCTTACTCCATCAAAATCAACTTGATCAAACCTCGCGCTCCAGTGTATTTAATGGCTAGTTCCGGTTAGTAAACCATATCGGCTGCGACAGTTAATGCAAATCCCGACCAGAAAAGTTTTGCTTGGTAATAGTGCTGTTGTGCAAACTTTAAAAAAATCAATACCGCGCTAAAACTTTGGCTTTGGATACCAAAACGCATAAAATATATTTAAGCGTTGCAGATATGGTAGCAGGTACACGAAATGCGGTGCCGGGAAGTTTTAAGGTTTTGGTTTATAAGATGGAGTGATTTTTCGATTGTTGTTTTTATAAAATCCTGCTCTTTTTGAGTGGGATTTTTTGTAGGTTGTGGATTTTAAGAAGGATTGGAAATCCTTAACTCAAGGGATGGGATTGCAAATTACGACCAGCAGGTTGGATTTGCCCGAAGGGCTGCTGGATATTTATTTAAAATAATTGTCAAATAAACTTGACATTTGTAAAGTTTGTTTTACATTTGATAAATTAAACTTTACAAATATGAAATCAAGATTTTTATTTCCACATCAAAGCCGAATATTAGGCTACGCGTGCATTCTTGCATATATACCAGTAATGGTATTCAAAAAGCTTTTACATCATGGTTATAGCAATCAAGACTCGGCTCAAAAATTAGCCGATGCTTCAGGACTATTTAATAGTGAACATATTCTTACAGCTATAGCAATGCTATTCTTATTTGGTGGACTATTATTGGTTGCTTTTTCAAAGGAAAAGGTTGAAGACGAACAGATATTACAACTACGGTTAGATTCGCTTCATTGGGCAATTTATTTAAATTACTTGATTTTAATAATAGGTGTATTTGTAACCCCTACATTTCAGTTTATTGGCATTTTGCTTTTTAATTTATGGGCACCCCTGCTTTTTTTTATTATTCGGTTCAGATGGAAGATCTATTTGCTTAATCGTTTATTTAAGAATGAAGAAGAATTGGTATGAAAAATAGCATACGAGTTGAACGTACCACCAAAAAGATAACTCAGGCTGATCTTGCTAACTTAATTGGTGTTTCTCGACAAACTATTAATACTATTGAAAGTAACCGTTATGTGCCATCAACAGTATTAGCATTGAAAATAGCACGGGTTTTTGAAAAATCGGTAGAAGTAATTTTTATGCTCGAAGAAGGCGACTGAAGGATAGTACAACCTTTACCTTTTTATAAAATCATATCCCCAAATTTATAATCGGGTACCATTGCATATGATCACTTCTACTGGTCGGAATTTGTAATCCCGCACCCCGGAGCTTGGGATCTGTAATCCCACTTACACCATCGAAACCACCTCAATCAAACCTTGTACACCGGTATAATTAAAGGCCGAACTCCAAACGTAATGTTCCGGTTAGTAAACTATGCCTGCTCTTTCCCTAAACATTCTTTAAGCAATTTACGTTTAAAGCAACAAATAATCCAATTAAGCCAAATTAATGCTAAACAAATACAAAATCTTAATTATCATTCCGTTACTGGCCATTCTTGGGGCGATGGCTTATTGTGGCAACAAGGTTTACACGTTATCCAATCAGGAAAAACAGGTTAAAGAAGATTTCGCAACTATTAACAGCATTACTTTCGGGCTGCTTTCGGTAAACCAATGGAAAGATAAGGTTGCCGTAATGATCAACAAACAAATATCGGGGTTCAATTTTACTACAGGCCAGCAAAAAGACCTGCAAAAAGAAGTCGAACAGATTATGAATGCGCTGATTACCAAAGCTATCGGCATCATCAACCGTCCGCAGAAAACGCTGGTGGGCAAACTGAAAAAGGCAGCAGTCAAAATTTTTGTGAACGAGAAAGAGCTTCGTGCGCAGGTGCCCGGTTTTGCCCGCGAAATTATCAAACAGGTTAATAAACCATCGAGCAAAAAAAGGATTAAAAGCTTGGCCAGCAGCAAGTTTAAAGAGCTGGAGAAAACTACATTTGACAGTTCTATCACGGCAGAACGTACGGTTCGGGAGAAAATGTATCGAAAATACAATGTGAAAGACGGTGATACTTTCGACAAAAAAACAGATTTGATTTTGACAAGCGTAGGGCACGACAGCAAAGTTTACGCTTACTCAATGCTGGGTTGCGCTGTGTTGATTCTGATTATCTGGCTGTTTTTGAAAAAGTATGTAGCCTTGCATAAAACCTTGTTTGTACTTTCCATTATGGCAGCAGCCATCTTGCTGGTTGTGGGCGTCAGTTCGACCATGATTAACGTGGAAGCGCGCATACAAACCGTTAATTTTAATTTACTGGACGAAAATATGGTGTTTAAAAACCAGATTTTATTTTTCCAGAGTAAAGGTATTTTAGAAGTGGTGGTGATTTTGCTGAAAGCTACCGCTGTAGAATCTATTGCGGTTGGCGTACTGATTTTTTGTTTCAGTATTGTTTTTCCGGTGAGTAAACTGACTTCAGGTTTGATTTATTCGTTGGGCCATAAAAAATGGATGCGCGGAAATTTCATTCACTATTTTGCCTTCGATTCCGGCAAATGGAGTATGGCCGACGTAATGGTGGTGGCCATTATGATGACTTTCCTGGCTTTTAACGGCATTTTGGATAGTCAGCTTGCCGATCTTAATATCAAAAACAAATATTTATCAACCGTAACAACTAATAATACAGCCTTACAACCGGGCTTTATCATCTTTTTAACTTTTGTAATTTATAGTTTACTGATGTCCGAAATACTGAAAAGAGTAGTTTTACCTGCGGAGGAAAAAGGCAAACATGATGAAGAGCAGAGCGAAATTTAAGATTCACTAATTGAGGTTGAATAAATTAGGCCGATAAAAGAAGTATCAACAACATGCTTCTTTTATCGGCCTAAATTTTTTATCAGCAATATTTTATTTTGGTTGAATGGAAAAAGGAATTTTTACCTGATAAAAACAGCATCAGGCATTAATGGCTTTCCAATTTATCAGCAATATTTTTATTTGGGTTGAATAGAAAAATGAATTTTTACCTGATAAAAACAGCATCAGGCATTAATGGCTTTCCAATTTATCAGCAATATTTTTATTTGGGTTGAATAGAAAAATGAATTTTTACCTGATAAAAACAGCATCAGGCATTAATGGTTTTCCAATTTATCAGCAATATTTTTATTTGGGTTGAACGGAAAAACGAATTTTTACCTGTTAAAAACAGCATCAGGCATTTATGGCTTTCCAAAGCAAATCTTTCAGTTCTAGCAATCCTTTTTGCTGAACGGAGGAAATAAAAATGGCAGGAATATTTGGTGGTAATTCTGCTTTCATTTCCTGCTGTAGTTCTTCGTCTAATAAATCCGCTTTGGTAACGGCCAGCACACGTGGTTTCTGCATCAGTTCCGGGTTGTACTGCTCCAATTCATTCAGCAGGATCTCGTATTCTCCAATCAATGTCCGGTTTGTATCCGCAGGGATCATAAATAGCAAAACCGAGTTGCGCTCAATATGCCGTAAAAAACGTATCCCCAAACCTTTTCCTTCCGATGCACCTTCAATAATACCCGGAATATCCGCCATCACAAAAGATTTTTGATCACGGTAAGCCACAATCCCCAGGTTCGGGACCAGCGTTGTGAAAGCATAATCGGCGATTTCCGGCTTGGCCGCACTTACTACGGACAGCAAGGTTGATTTTCCGGCATTTGGGAAACCTACCAAACCAACATCTGCCAAAACCTTCAATTCCAGCACGTTCCATTCTTCCTGGCCGTCTTCGCCGGGTTGGGCAAAGCGTGGCGTTTGCTGCGTGGCAGATTTGAAATGCCAGTTGCCCAAGCCGCCGCGGCCACCGGGCGTTAGTATTTTCGTTTCGCCGTCTTTGGTAATTTCAAATAAAACTTCACCGGTTTCTGCATTTTTGGCAATGGTTCCCAATGGCACTTCCAGGATTTCATCTTTGCCGCTTTTGCCGGTACTGGTTGAACTTCCGCCGGGACCACCGTTTTCAGCAATCACATGCTTGCGGAATTTGAGGTGCAGCATCGTCCACAATTGTGCATTGCCTTTCACAATCACATGGCCGCCGCGGCCGCCATCGCCGCCATCCGGGCCGCCGGTTGCCGTATGTTTGTCACGATGCAGATGCGTAGAACCTGCACCGCCATGACCGGAACGGCAGCAAATTTTTACGTAATCAACAAAGTTAGAACCCTGGGACATGTTTTTTTAGGTGATAAAAGAAGCATTAATAGTTGATAGGTTATGGTTAATTGCTGATGGCCGAAAGCTGATTGCTGAGAATTAAATCTTATCAATTACTGCACATAAATCAGCAAAAATCCGGTCTATTTCGCCGATGCCGTTTACTTTATCCAGCTTGCCTTGTGCTTCGTAATAAGGTAAAACCTGTATCGTTTTGGTAAAATATTCGTCAATACGTTTTATCAGTTTATCCGCATTGTCATCCGGGCGGTTGGTAATTTTGTATCGTTCTGCAATTCGGCGCGTTAGTTCTTCCTGGGTTACATCCAGCGCAATCACCGCATCAATTTTTTCATTTTTTGTGTCGAGGAAAGCATCCAAAGCTTTGGCTTGAGGCACTGTCCGCGGGAAACCATCAAAAATAAAACCTTTAGCTTGCGGGTTTTGCTTTACTTCTTCCTCCAGCATGGCAATAGTAATGTCATCCGGAACCAGTTTTCCATCTGCCAAAAGCTGGCTAACCTGCTGGCCAAGAGGCGTTTGGTTTTTGATATGTGCCCGAAAAATATCACCGGTTGAAACATGCACCAGCTGATAATGATTGATTAAGTTTTCGGATTGTGTACCTTTTCCGGCGCCAGGAGGGCCAAACAATACTAAATTAAGCATGGCTGTTTTTCATTTAAAAAGCCTTCGCGGCAACAACCGGGAAGGCTTTAACAAAGTGCACTTGTAGGGATTCGAACCCCAAACCTTCTCATCCGTAGTGAGATGCTCTATCCAATTGAGCTACAAGTGCTTTTTTAAGCGGAATGCAAAAATAGAATATCTTTTCGATCCGTTATAATTTTTTTTTAATTACTTAATCAGTGTATCAATAGCAGCAAAATCCGGCAAATCTTTGGCATTTTCCTAATACCTCAATATAGTTAGATCCTGATTTTTATGCCCTAAAAGAAGCATGTTGATTTAGAGCCTGTTTAAATTTTGTTTAATTTATTTTCTATGCTTCTTTTATCACCTAAAGAAACAGGAAAACCGATGCTTCTTTTATCGGTATAAAATTCAAATACAAAATTTATAGGCATAAAAGAAGCAAATGAATTTTTCCGATATAAATTTAAACAAGCTCTTAAATTTGCCTCGATATTTATTTTCAATATTACTTCAAAAGTATTGCTGATATCGTATTTTCTTTCTATTCAGCATTGCAATTATAACCTGTAAAACGTACTTTTGCAATCCCAAAAAAGCCCTACAAAAGCTCATATTAATAAATATATATGCCAAACATTGGAAAAGTAGCACAGATTATCGGTCCCGTAGTTGACGTAAGTTTTGCAGATGATGCGCATCTGCCCAAAATATTTGATGCCCTGGAAATTACTAAAGATAACGGACAGAAAGTTGTTTTAGAAGTTCAGCAACATCTGGGTGAAGACCGGGTAAGAACAATTGCCATGGATTCTACCGACGGATTAATGCGCGGAATGCCGGTTGATGATACCAACTCGCCCATTAAAATGCCGGTTGGCGATCAGATCAAAGGCCGTTTGTTTAATGTTGTTGGCGAAGCAATTGACGGGATTGGTAAAATTGATAATTCACAGGGTTATCCGATCCATAAAGCACCACCGCGTTTTGATGAATTATCTACCGAAACTGAAGTTTTGTTTACCGGTATCAAAGTAATCGACTTGCTGGCCCCTTACACCAAAGGCGGCAAAATTGGTTTGTTTGGTGGTGCCGGTGTAGGTAAAACGGTATTAATCATGGAGTTGGTAAATAACATTGCCAAAGCTTATGCAGGTTTATCTGTGTTTGCAGGTGTTGGCGAGCGTACCCGTGAAGGAAACGATTTACTGCGCGAATTTATTGAGTCAGGTGTAATTAATTACGGTGATGAGTTTTTACATTCGATGGAAAAAGGCGATTGGGATTTGCCATCTGTAAACAAAGAAAAATTAAAAGAATCTAAAGCAACGTTGGTTTTCGGGCAGATGAACGAGCCTCCGGGCGCACGTGCACGCGTGGCTTTGTCTGGTTTAACCGTTGCAGAATACTTTCGTGATGGCGAAGGCGAAGGACAGGGAAAAGATATTTTGTTCTTTGTGGATAATATTTTCCGCTTTACGCAGGCCGGTGCAGAGTTATCGGCTTTGTTAGGCCGGATGCCTTCAGCAGTAGGTTATCAGCCAACTTTGGCAACGGAAATGGGCTTGATGCAGGAACGTATTACTTCTACCAAACGTGGTTCAATCACTTCAGTACAAGCAGTTTATGTGCCTGCGGATGATTTGACCGATCCGGCTCCGGCTACCACTTTTGCCCACTTGGATGCCACCACTTCCCTATCCCGTAAAATTGCAGAATTAGGTATTTATCCGGCGGTAGATCCTTTGGATTCTACTTCCCGTATTTTGAGTGCTGCTGTTTTGGGCAACGAGCATTATAACACCGCTCAACGTGTAAAAGAAACTTTGCAACGTTATAAAGAATTGCAGGATATTATTGCTATTTTGGGTATGGATGAGTTATCCGAAGAAGATAAATTAACCGTTTCCCGCGCCCGCCGTGTGCAACGTTTCCTGTCGCAGCCATTCCACGTGGCCGAGCAATTTACCGGGCTAAAAGGAGTATTGGTTGACATCAAAGAAACCATCAAAGGCTTTAACATGATTATGGACGGCGAAGTGGATGAGTATCCGGAAGGTGCTTTTAACCTGGTTGGAAGCATTGAAGAAGCTATCGAAAAAGGCAAAAGATTATTAGCAGAAGCAAACGACTAAAAGGTTTGAGACATTAGGTTTGAGGTACGTTTGCCTCATACTTCACGCCTCATACCGCATACCTCTAAAAAATGACCTTAGAAATCATCACACCGGATAAAAAGTTTTTCGACGGAGAAATTACCTCAGTTACCGTTCCGGGTACGGTTGGTTCGTTTGAAGTATTGAATAACCACGCGCCTATTATTTCTACATTGGATCATGGTAAAATTGTAATCCGAACAAGTGCAAGTGCCAAAACCCTGACTTTTTTTATTAAAGGCGGCGTGATCGAGGTGCTTAATAATAAAGTAATGCTTTTGGCCGAAGGTGTAGAATCTGTAATTGATTAGATGCTTCTTTTATTGATATAAAACCTGGCCCGATAGCCGGGTTTTTTTTTGCCCTGTTCTTAATAATTTATCGGTTCAAAACTGTATTTCAGGCAGAAAATGCAGCTTTAAAATTTTTTAGTGAAAAACTATACCAAATACCAAATTGAGTTTTAGTATAGTTGATGCAAATTATAAATCTTAAATTAACCATTAAATCAATATTTAATTCTTAAATTTTAAAAAAAATTAATATTTAATATTTTTTTATTTTTTTTGATTTTGGTATTGGTAAAAATAAAGCAAGTTTCTACCTTACAAATACACAATAAATCATCTGCATCAATAAAATAAAATGCCATTACCCAACTCGATGGAAAATACAGAACTGCAAGAAGCGGTAGAAATTAACAAGTATAGCAAAACCCTCACCCAAGACCCGACACAACCTGCTGCGCAAGCAATGCTTTACGGCATCGGGCTAACAGATGATGACATGCAAAAAGCGCAGGTTGGCGTGGCAAGTATGGGTTATGATGGCAACACCTGCAATATGCACTTAAATGATTTGGCGCAAATTGTTAAAAAAGGTATCTGGCAGGAAGATTTGGTTGGCTTAATTTTTAATACCATTGGTGTAAGTGATGGCATGAGCAACGGAACCGACGGTATGCGCTACTCTTTAGTAAGCCGTGACATCATTGCGGATTCTATTGAAGCGGTTTGTGGTGCACAATATTATGATGCCGTGATTGCGCTTCCGGGTTGCGATAAAAATATGCCCGGTTCGATTATGGCAATGGGAAGATTAAACCGCCCTTCGATTATGGTTTACGGCGGAACGATAAAACCAGGCCATTATAAAGGTGAAGATTTGAACATTATTTCGGCTTTTGAAGCTTTGGGTAAAAAAATAGCCGGGCAAATTGATGATTTCGATTTCAAGGAAATCATCAAAAATGCTTGTCCGGGCGCAGGTGCCTGCGGTGGAATTTATACCGCAAATACAATGGCCGCTGCGATTGAAGCTTTAGGGATGAGTTTGCCTTATTCATCTTCTAATCCGGCAATCAGTCCGGAAAAAGATGCTGAATGTTTGGCTGCCGGGAAAGCAATAAAGCTTTTGTTGGAAAAAGACATCAAACCAAGCGACATCATGACGCGTGAAGCCTTTGAAAATGCAATCGTGTTGATTATGGTTTTAGGCGGATCGACAAATGCTGTTTTGCATTTAATTGCGATGGCAAAAAGTGTGGATGTGCCATTAACGCAGGATGATTTTCAAACCATCAGCAATAAAATCCCGGTTTTGGCAGATATGAAACCGAGCGGAAAATACATGATGGATGATCTGCATAAAGTTGGCGGCGTACCGGCGGTAATGAAATATCTGCTTCAAAAAGGCTGGCTGCATGGCAATTGTTTAACCGTTACCGGAAATACGATAGCCGAAAACCTGGAAGAAGTAGCAGAATTAAACTTTGACACACAAAAAATTATTCTTCCGGCAGAAACTCCAATCAAAGCAACCGGACACTTACAAATTCTATACGGTAATTTGGCCGAAGGCGGAAGTGTCGCGAAGATCAGCGGAAAAGAAGGCGAACGTTTTGAAGGACCGGCACGGGTTTTTGATGGTGAGTTTGAACTGATCCATGGTATCCAAAGCGGCCGTGTGAAACCCGGAGATGTCGTAGTGATCAGAAATGTTGGGCCAAAAGGAGCACCGGGAATGCCGGAAATGCTAAAACCAACTTCAGCCATTTTTGGCGCTGGTTTAGGTAGCAGCGTAGCTTTAATTACCGATGGCCGTTTCAGCGGTGGCACGCACGGTTTCGTGGTTGGACACATTACACCGGAAGCTTTTGACGGCGGACTGATTGCTTTGGTGAAAAATGAAGACAGAATCGAAATCGATGCGATCAGCAGAACAATCAAGCTAATGGTTTCTGATGAAGAAATTGCCAGACGCCGTGCAAAATGGCAGCAACCGGCTTTAAAAGTAACCAAAGGCATTTTATATAAATACGCGAAACAAGTATCAACTGCAGCCGAAGGTTGCGTTACTGATCTATAAAAATATACCGATAAAAGAAGCATTCTCTTCAAAATAAAAACGTTATGGAAATTGCACAAGAGGAATTATTAATCGCACCGAAAAAAAAGAAAACAACAGAAGTTTCAGGTTCTGTAGCATTATTGGAAGGCTTGATTGCCGAAGGTGTTGATGTTATTTTTGGTTATCCGGGCGGTGCCATTATGCCCATTTATGATGCTTTGTACGATTACAAAGAAAAACTCAACCACATTTTAGTTCGGCATGAGCAGGGCGGCATTCATGCCGGACAAGGTTATGCGCGTTCATCCGGAAAAGTGGGTGTTGTGTTTGCAACCAGCGGGCCAGGTGCAACAAATTTAATCACTGGACTTGCTGATGCTCAGATAGATAGCACACCTTTGGTTTGTATTACCGGACAGGTTTTTGCGCATTTATTGGGCACCGATGCTTTCCAGGAAACGGATGTAATTAACATTACTACGCCGGTTACCAAATGGAACTACCAAGTTACGGATGCAACGGAAATCCCGGAAGTGATGGCAAAAGCTTTCCATATTGCACGAAGCGGTCGCCCCGGCCCGGTTTTGATCGACATTACCAAAAATGCGCAAATACAGAAATTTGATTTTGAAGGTTATGTAAAGTGCAATCATATCCGCAGTTATCGCCCAAAACCAATTGTACGTAATGAATACGTTGAGCAAGCTGCCGAACTGATTAATCAGGCAAAAAAACCTTTTGTAATTTGGGGACAAGGCGTGATTTTGGGTAAAGCTGAAAAAGAATTTCAGGCTTTTATCGAAAAAACAAATATCCCTGCAGCCTGGACGATTTTGGGCGCGAGTGCCATTCCGACAGATCATGAACTAAATGTTGGTATGTTGGGAATGCACGGCAACTACGGTCCAAATGTTTTGACAAATGAGTGCGATGTTTTGATCGCCATTGGGATGCGTTTTGATGACCGTGTAACCGGCCGTTTGGATAAATATGCCAAGCAGGCAAAAGTTATTCATTTAGATATTGATCCTGCCGAAATCGACAAAAACGTACAATCTACGGTGCCGGTTTGGGGCGATTGTAAGGAAACTTTGCCAGCATTAACAGAATTATGCCAGCAAAAGAAGCATCCGGAATGGCTGCAGTTATTTAGAGATTATCAGCAAAAAGAAGTTGAAGCCGTAATCAATGCGGAATTAAACCCGACTTCTGGTGAGCTGACGATGGGTGAAGTGATCAATCAGTTAAATATTTTGACTGAAGGCGAAGCGATTATTGTAAGTGATGTTGGTCAGCATCAGATGGTTGCGTGCCGATATGCCAAATTTAACAAAACACGTAGCAACGTAACCAGTGGTGGTTTAGGTACGATGGGATTTGCATTGCCAGCCGCAATCGGAGCCAAATTTGGTGCGCCGGAACGGACGGTTGTAGCGATTGCCGGAGACGGTGGTTTCCAGATGACAATTCAGGAATTAGGGACGATTATGCAATGCGGCATTGATGTTAAAATGATCATTTTAAATAACCGTTTTTTAGGAATGGTGCGCCAGTGGCAGGATATGTTTAATGATAAACGCTATTCTTTTGTAGATATTCAAAGTCCTGATTTTGTGCAAGTTGCAGCTGCTTACCGTATTGATGGAAAATGTATTTCAGAACGTGATGAACTACAATCTTCCCTGAAAGAAATGCTGGAACACAAAGGCTCTTACCTGTTGGAAGTGATGGTCACCAAAGAAAATAATGTTTTCCCGATGGTGCCGCAAGGTTGCAGTGTGAGCGAAATCAGGTTAAAATAACCCACCCAGCCTCCCTGAAGGAGGAGTAAAATTTATAAAATGAGCATCCAACATTTAAGTAATATCCTCACCGGAAAGCAGGAATATAATATTACGGTTTATACAGAAAATCAGATTGGTTTATTAAACCGCATCGCCATTATTTTTACGCGCCGGAAAATCAATATTGATAGCCTGAACACTTCGCCTTCCGAAATTGATAGTATCCATCGTTTTGATATTGTGCTAACCGAAACCGAAGATGTAGTACGTAAACTGGCGCGGCAAATTGAAAAGCAGGTAGAAGTTTTGAAGGTTTATTTCCATACCAACGAAGAAATTATCTGGCAGGAAATGGCTTTGTATAAAGTTCCGACCGATACGATTGCCGAAAAGGTTTTGGTAGAACGCTTGCTACGCGAACATGGGGCGCGTGCCGTGGTGATCCGTAAAGATTACACCGTTTTTGAAACAACCGGCCATCGCACAGAAACCGATAATCTGTTGGTAGCACTTCAACCTTATGGCTTGATTGAATTTGTACGCAGTGCACGCATCGCCATTATTAAAAGCAGTGAAGGCTTTAATAGAAAAATCAGGGAATTTGAGCAGTTGGAGCCTGGACAGGAAGTGAGCGAAAATGAGTTTCTGAACAATCGGGACAAGGTTTTTACGATGTAGAGCAATAGCTTTTAGCTGTTAGCAATCAGCTTTCAGCTTTATTAAATAACGGCAAAAAATAACCAAATGCTTCTTTTATCAACCCGAATTTTGTGTGGTAAAAGAAGCATCGGCAAAAAGGATCAGTGTAATCATAAACAGAAAAAGGTGTGAAGATTGATGTGCGAGGTATCAGCATGAAAACAAAATGTAATACTTCTTTTATCAACCTAAAATTGGGGTGATAAAAGAAGCATAAAATACCATGACAGAAACACAGACAAAACCACAACCATCAGCTTACGCAGCTATCAAGGTAGCTACTGAAAAACAAGGCTTTACGATGCCTTCTGAATTGATGACTTGCTTTTTGCTGTGCACTTTGGCCGCATCAAAACCAAACAGCAGTTTTTTGGAACTGGGAACCGGAACAGGTCTTTCTACTGCCTGGATTTTAGAAGGAATGGATGCAACTTCAACATTAATTTCTGTTGATAATGATGTGGAAGTGCAGCAAATTGCTAATCAGTATCTGGGTAAAGACCAGCGTTTAACATTGATTTGCACTGATGCTGAAGTTTGGATAAATGACAATTCCCAATCAAGGTTTGATTACATTTTTGCTGATACCTGGGCGGGAAAATATAATGCGCTGGATAAAACATTGAGTATGTTGAACAGTGGTGGTTTTTATCTGATTGATGATATGTTGCCTCAGGATAACTGGCCTGAAGGACATGCGGAAAAAGCCAAGCGATTGATACAAGATTTAGAAAAACGAACAGACATCACTTTAACCAAGCTGAATTGGGTTTCGGGAATTGTGATTGCAGTAAAAAAGTAAATACTAATTATATAAACCAAGCATCGGTGAAATCAACAAAAATCGATGCAATCATAAAACAACAAAAAAATGGCAAAATTAACTTTTGGCGGAACTGAAGAAAACGTAGTAACCCGCGAAGAATTTCCGTTGGCTAAAGCGCAGGAAGTGTTAAAAAATGAAACTGTAGCGGTAATTGGTTACGGCGTGCAAGGTCCTGGCCAGGCACTGAACCAAAAAGACAATGGCATTAATGTAATTGTTGGTCAGCGTAAAAATTCAAAATCATGGGACAAAGCTGTTCGTGATGGTTTTGTGGAAGGCGAAACTTTGTTTGAAATTGAAGAAGCTTTAGAAAAAGGAACGATTATTTGCTACCTTTTAAGTGATGCGGCACAAATTAAGTTGTGGCCAACAGTTCAAAAACATTTAACGCCGGGCAAAGCCTTGTATTTTTCGCACGGTTTCGGCATTACTTTTAAAGAGCAAACCGGCATCATCCCGCCAAAAGATGTTGACGTATTTTTAGTGGCGCCAAAAGGCTCGGGCACTTCTTTGCGCCGTATGTTTTTGCAAGGCCGCGGGTTAAATTCCAGCTACGCAATTTTCCAGGATGCAACCGGCAAAGCTTTTGAGCGCGTAATTGCTTTAGGAATTGCTGTTGGAAGCGGTTATTTATTTGAAACCAATTTCAAAAAAGAAGTTTACAGCGATTTAACCGGTGAACGCGGCACTTTAATGGGTTGCATCCAAGGGATTTTTGCTGCACAATATGATGTTTTACGCAGCAAAGGCCACTCGCCTTCCGAAGCATTTAACGAAACCGTTGAAGAATTGACGCAATCTTTAATGCCATTAGTTGCAGAAAACGGAATGGATTGGATGTACGCCAATTGTTCAACCACAGCACAACGCGGCGCACTGGATTGGTGGAAAAAATTCCGTGATGCAACCAAACCGGTTTTTGAAGAATTATACGAAAGCGTGGCAGCCGGAAAAGAATCCCAGCGTTCAATCGATTCTAACAGCCAGCCGGATTACCGCGAAAAATTAGATGCAGAATTAGCCGAATTACGTGATAGCGAAATTTGGCAAGCCGGCAAAACGGTAAGAAGCCTTAGGCCTGAAAACCAGGAAGTGGAAGCGTAAAAAGAAGTTGAAAGTTGTGGGTTGCGGGTTGCGGGTTGTCAGTTTTAGGTTGATAAAAACAGCATCGAACTTAAAAGCCTCACCTAAATCCTCTCCAAAGGAGAGGACTTACCCTTAATGATGTAAACAACACGATGAAAATAGAAAACAATAATAACCAAAACGCCTCCCTCCCTTTTGGGGAGGGCCGGGGTGGGGCTACATTATTTGATAAAATCTGGGATGCGCATATTGTAAACCGTTCAGAAGGTTTCCCGGATGTTTTATATATCGATACACATTTTATCCACGAAGTAACCAGTCCGCAGGCTTTTGATGGACTGCGTGAGCGTGGCATTCCTGTTTTCCGTCCGAAGCAAACCGTTGCAACGGCGGATCACAATGTACCGACTTTGCATCAGGACCAGCCGATCCGCGAAGAATTGTCGCGCAAGCAGGTGGATATGCTCACTCAAAACTGTGCTGAATTTGGAGTGGAATTATACGGACTCGGCCACCCTTACCAGGGAATTGTGCATGTGATCGGACCGGAATTGGGCATTACAGTTCCTGGGAAAACCATTGTTTGCGGCGACAGCCATACTTCTACGCACGGCGCTTTCGGTACGATTGCTTTTGGCATCGGCACTTCGCAGGTAGAACAGGTTTTGGCCACGCAATGTCTGCTTCAATCCAAACCAAAACAGATGAAGATTGAAGTGAACGGGAAATTACCGTTTGGCGTGGGCGCAAAAGATGTGATCCTGTACATCATTTCCAAAATTTCTGCTGCCGGCGGAACCAGTTATTTTGTAGAATATGCAGGCGATACGATCAGGAGTTTAAGTATGGAAGGCCGGATGACCATCTGCAACATGAGTATCGAAATGGGTGCACGCGGCGGCATGATCGCGCCAGACCAAACCACTTTTGATTATGTAAAAAACAAAGAATTTGCACCAAAAGGTGAAGCATGGGACAAAGCATTGGCCTGGTGGAAAACATTATCATCTGATGAAAATGCTGTTTTTGATGAGGTTTTATACTTTGATGCGGCTGATATTGAACCCATGATTACTTACGGGACCAACCCGGGAATGGGCATCGGCATCACCCAAAATATACCGGTAAAAGAAGCATTGGAACAGCACGAGCAGGCCTCGTATCAGAAAGCTTTGGATTACATGGCTTTGAAGGACAACACGGAAATTTTGGGAAAACCGATTGATTACGTTTTCATTGGCAGTTGTACCAATTCCAGGATTGAGGATCTGCGCCAGGTTGCAGAATTTGTAAAAGGCCGCCGTAAAGCACCGCATGTAACGGCCTGGATTGTTCCCGGATCAAAACAAGTACAGTTGCAAGCTATTGCAGAAGGTTTAGACAAGGTTTTTGAATCCGCAGGATTTTTCCTTCGCGAACCGGGATGCAGCGCATGTTTGGGTATGAATGAAGATAAAATTCCCGCAGGAAAATATTGCGTTTCAACCTCTAACCGGAATTTTGAAGGAAGGCAAGGGCCCAATGCGCGGACTTTTTTAGCCAGTCCGCTTACGGCTGCTGCTGCTGCAGTTACTGGGAAAGTTACTGATGTTAGGAAAATGCTGCAGGAAATGAAACTAGTTTAAATATAAATATAAATATACGCCTAACTTATTATTAGGCGTATATTTATATATTACTATTAGCCTATGACGACAAAACTAAATCTAACCATCAATGAAAACACTGCAAAAGCCATTAAAGCTTATGCAGAAAAGAAAAAAACCTCTGTGTCGAAGTTGGCAGAAGATTATTTTGCAAAGCTGGCAGGAGATGAGGTGATCGATAAAAATCAGCAAAAATCATTCGTAGAAAAGTATGCAGGTATCGCAACAAAAAAAATGAAAGATATAGATGCTTTAAAAGATGAATACTTGAAAGAAAAATATGGCTTATAAAGGTTTTCTGGATATTAACATCATGGCAGATTTTTTAGATACTGACAGAAAGGAACATATTGCGGCAACAGCACTTTTTTCAGCAATAGAAAAGCAAAAAGTCAAAGCTTACTTTTCCGAAAGCGTGATTAATACTACTGGATATGTTCTTAGAAAAATTATTGAAGTTGATGTTTTTAAGATATTAATGGATGATCTGCTTGAGATAATCAAGGTTTTGCCTTGTACGAATGAGACGGTGAAAACTGCCTATTTAAACGCAAAAAATGATCTTGAAGATGCTGTATTATATCAAATAGCACTCAATGGCAAGCTTGATTATTTCATTACAAATGATAACAAAGATTTTCAGAAAATAGCAGATAAATTATTGCCGATAATTTCTACAGCTAACCTTTTAAAACTCATATAAAATAATGGCCACCAAAATTTTCAAACACATCCAATCAACGGTAGTACCGCTACAAGTTGAAAACATTGATACCGATCAGATCATCCCGGCCAGGTTTCTAAAAGCAACAACGCGGGAAGGTTTTGGTCAGAACTTGTTTTGCGACTGGCGTTTTGACATCGATGGACAACCAAAACAGGATTTCATCTTAAACAATCCGCTTTATTCGGGCAAGATTTTAGTGGCCGGCAAAAACTTTGGTTGTGGCAGCAGTCGCGAACACGCGGCTTGGGCTTTGGCAGATTATGGTTTTGATGTAGTGGTAAGCAGTTTTTTTGCAGATATTTTTAAAGGAAATGCTTTGAATAATGGTTTGCTTCCGGTTCAGGTAAGTGATTATTTTTTAGACCGGATTTTTATTGAAGTAGCGAAAGACCGGCACACAGAAGTAGAAGTTGACCTGGAACAGCAATTTATCAAAATATGCAGCACTGGCGAGCAGGAAAACTTCGAGATCAATCCATACAAAAAAGCCTGTTTGTTAAATGGTTATGATGATATTGATTATGTGCTGAACAATAAGGATTGGATCGAAACTTATGAACGGAGCAAGGTGATTTGAGCGTGTTGTCATTTCCTTTAGATTAGCAAATCACAAACATTGACAGTTATTATTGTTGTTGAAGCTTTGTTTTTGCTTTTTTTTCTTTGTTAATAACTGCGATTTTTGTGGAAAAGCCAACAACGGT
>JAABUS010004619.1_pt1 | contig 19492 bp, 15 predicted proteins | sample 5560161 | NCBI WGS metagenome assembly JAABUS01 (sample SAMN10711885, study PRJNA513376) | rock metagenome | isolation source: Antarctica rocks | place: Antarctica: Victoria Land, Trio Nunatak nord | collected 2016-01-04 | reverse complement strand
GTAGCTATCTTTCTTTCTTAGCATTTATCTTCTAGTTAAATGACACTCATATTGACTCGCTCTATGCTGATCTCTAACATTAGATAAATGCTCATCATTTACTCTGCTATCAATAAATAAACGATATGAAACAATCTATTCAGTAAGAAAAATTTGCAAGAAATTCTTCAAATTTGCATCATCATTTTAAATTGCAAGAGATTCTTCGATTCTACACTCATTTTCATCATTTTATTTGCAAGAAATTCTTTGAATAAAGCACTCAATTATTATTTGAAATTCACAAGAGATTCTTTGAATTTTCACTCATCAAAAAACATCAACTTCTCATCTATTTTTATCTCAACAACTTCTATCTTCTCTCATCATGACATGCAACGTCAAGTCAGTTGAGTCTCAAACAACTTGCCTGCTTAGAAGCATTGTCAATAGAAGAGTTTCACTTCTACTCATTAATGCTTCAGTTGAAGCTGAGAAAGCTGTCATTGCATGAAACATAAACATCGAGAAACAACTGCTTCATTGAGTCAGCAATCAACTTGACGAAGTCATCAATATGCTGAATGAGCTTCAAAGTCAACGAGACTTGACTTTACAACTCAATGAACATTGACTTCTTGTACAAGAAGATCACAAAAAGAGAGCGAAACAACTAGAAGTCGCTTTTGATAAGAATGATGAGCTAGAGAAAAAGATCAGTAAGTTACAAGGCGAGCGATTGAACTTCAGAGCGAAACAACGTCAAGCTGATCGATCTATGCCTCGTCAAGATACTCAGTCAGCTGAGCAACAAGTCAATCAGAAAGAAGCTTTTACGATCTCAGTTTTGATTCGTCGCTCTGAAGTTGAACGAAGCTCGACTTTTGAAGCTCACTTTCAACGAGAATCTTCTACTTTATCTGATAATGAAAACGAAAATGATCATCACAAGTTTGTCAAGCTTTCAAATTCATTCATCTTCATCGAAACAGATGATTCTATCTGAGAGACATGAAACATCAAAATAGCTGACAAGCTCGATGTCAACGCGAATCATTATTCTACTGAAAAGATTCGTATTGTTTATGTGATTTTCAGGCTAGAAGACAATGCTGATCAGCAAATCTATGCAAAGCATCATGTTGATGCTTTCTCATTCTATCAGTCACTATCAGAGCTACTGAAACATCTGAAAGAAATTTACGAAGATCAGAATCTGATTCAAAAGTGTCATTGCAAATACGTCATTCTGAAGCAGCTCAACAAGCTCTTCAGCTCTTTCTATTCAGAATTCACTAGAATATTCAGCTTTCTGAACTACAATGATATCACTCTGATGAATGACATTCAGAATAAAATCAACAATCATTTTCAGAACGTGTTGTCAGTTTGTCTCATAGAGTTTAGCTCGCTTGACAAGCTCAAGATCTTTCTTCAAGATGTGAATAATAAACAACAAGTCAATTATCAGCTACGTGACGAGCAATGAACAGTCAAATCAATAACAGCTTCAAAAAAACGTTTTGTTTCTTCATTGACACTAGCTTCAATCTCGACTACTAGCTATGTTCAACTCGCTACTTTTTTCATTCTTGAATCTGAACAATCAAGAATGTCAGTCATCTGCTTCAACTGCAAAGTATCAAATCATCTTTCAAAGAACTGTTCTCAACTGAAGACTAGTACTTCAACATCTCATGCATTCACTTCTTGTCTCAATGAGATCATCATGTTGAAAGAAGAGAAGAAATTATTTACAGAGAAATCGAAGAATGAGGCAAAAAACTAGTGACTTTCATCAAAGACGCGATGAAAGATGTGTTAATTTCTTCAACAATGAGCAGCTTAAATGATCTCTTTGCTTCGAAATCTTTGACTACTGAATGTGTGTTATCTAGTAATGAAATTAGTTACTCATTAAAGTTATTGATTGACACTGAAGCAGCTGACTATTTGTTCATTGATGAATTAATCGCGCAGAATGTTTGTGATCATTTGCAAATCAAATCATTATCTTTAATCAAGTTCAAGTCAATAAGAAGATTCAATGATCATTATGCACAAAAGCTCATTACTCATGCAATTTATTTGAATCTGACTGTTCAAGATCATATGAAACGTTTCATCTCTATGCTAATTACTCGATTGAGTCAGCATCAGATAATTCTTGAAAAAACATGAATGAACAAGATCGAGATGACTATTGATATGAAAGATGATCATCTTCAATTTTCTAGTTTCGAAACTCATATCAAAGCTTCTATCAAAGCTCATTTGATTCTTCTTTCTATCATCAAGAAAATCGCGATAGAACAGAAGAGTTCAATCTCTATTCAAATACTAAAGAGATTTATTCTTTCTGTTGTTACTCAACTCAGCGAGAAGTCATCTTCATTCAGTAAAATCGTGAAATCATTTAATTCAGTCAACTTTGTTTCGTCTTTTGATTCAATGAACATAGCAATGATAGAGACTGCAGCATATAGATCACTAGTCAAACGATTGAATGTAACTACTTTCACGATCATCATCACGAAAATCGATCGACTTCTAAAAACAGCTAGAAATAAACTCGAAGATGTAAATCTACAAGAGCTTTCACATGAAGAGATCTTGAAAGAAGTCAAAGCTAAGCTTTCTTCGAAATATCATGATTATCTAGACGTGTTTGATCGAGCTATGACTGATCAACTATCATCTCATCGTCTCTATAATCATAAAATGGAGTTGACAGACGAGAAAACGTCTTCTCGAAGTCATCTCTATCATATATCTGACTACAAGCTTCAAAAGATGAAGAATTATCTGATTGAACATCTGAATAAGAGCTTTATATCTTTCAGCTCAACCTTATACACTTCGCTCATACTATTCATTGAAAAGAAAGACAATAGTCTGTGTTTCTGCGTCAATTATAGAAAGCTCAATGCTTTGATTAAACGAAATCGCTATTCTCTATTCTTAATAGACGAAACTCTCGCTCGTATTCAAGATAGCAAGTATCTGACTTGATTGAATATAATAGTCGTTTTCAACAAACTACACATGCATTCAAAGAGCGAAGATTTGACTATCTTTATTATCTCTTTTGACTTCTACAAATATCACGTGATGTCTTTTGAATTAATCAACGACTCGACTTTCTATCAACACTATATGAACGACGTGCTGTTTGATTATCTACATCAGTTTTGTCAGATTTATCTAGATGACATTATCATTTACAGCAAAACACTGAAGAAACATAAGAAACATGTACAACTAGTTCTACATAAACTACGAGAGATCAATCTACAGATGAATATAAACAAATGCAAGTTTCATGTTCAAGAGATCAGCTTTTTAGAACTATTGCTATTCATCAAAGAACTAAAGATGAATCTCAGAAAAGTACAAGCAGTAGTTGAATGATCTACTTCTACAAATCTCACTCAGATGCAGTTCTTCGTCAACTTCTGCAATTTCTATCGACGTTTTATAAAGAACTTTTCGAAGATTGTTCATTCTCTGATTCAACTAACTCAAAAAGAGATAATATTTGAATAAAATCAAGCTTGTCAAACGATCTTTGATCATATGAAGAAATGAATGACTGAAGTCTCTATTCTTCGTCATTTTGATCAGAATAAAAAGACTATTCTTGAAACAGACTCATTCAACTACGTCAATAATGACATACTTTCTCAGTATGATGACGAAGAAACATTGTATTCAATGATCTACTACAGCAAGAATCTGAGTCTCGCTAAGTGCAATTACGAAATCTATGACAAGAAACTACTAGCAATCATTCGTGTCTTCAAGCATTGATGATCTGAGCTGAAATTGACTGAGCTACTCATAAAGATGTTCACTGATCATCAAGCTTTAACGTCATTAATGAAAGATAAAGAGCTAAGTAGACGTTAAATGCGCTGAATACAAAAGCTCGTTGATGTTGAAATCGTGCCTAGAATCTAATCACACTGCAGCGAGATAGTGCGTAGCTGAATAGAATGTTTGATCAATAGAGATAGCTATAACTAGGAAACTAAGAATACAGAAGAAAGAAGACACTTTCGAGCTGTATCTATAGTAGAGCGAACAAAGAAGCGAAGTAGTTGATTTGCTAGAACTCAAATAGATGAAATGTTTCAGCATATTTCAATTTGAAACATCGTTGTTTCTTGTTCACATATCGAAATCTCTAGAACCTATTGACTAGACTCTATTCAATGTCGACACGCTTCGTAACAGTTGACTTCAACTTCAAAATCATGTATCGTTCAGACAAATAAAACATCAAAGTCGATGCATTGACTCGTCAAGTCAATTCAGTTTCTAGAAGTTCAGAAGATGAGTGCATTCACTATCAATGAATCACTATTCTGACTTCAAATTGAATGAAAATTGCTGATCTAGAGAAGAACATCAGTGAATCAATCTATAAACAGATTCTTGAGACAAATGAGATTGACGAGAATTGTACGCTACTTCGCGAAGCAATAGCAAGAGATGAGACACAATATGAAGATATCAAATTAAGAAATTGTCGAGTTCAGAACGAAATACTATATCAAGATGATCTTCTATGAGTTTTCTTTGATGAGCATTTTCAAATGAAGTTAATTCAAAAAGTTCATGATCAACCTTTTATTGATCATTTCGAAATTCTCAGAACGATGAAGATAATAAGAAGATACTACTATTGATCTTCAATGCAAAAGACAATAGATTGATATATTTGAAATTGCTACATTTGTCAGCGATCAAAGACTTCTCGAAATAAATTCAATGAACTACTACATTCTCTATTTATACTCAAACAGCAATGAAAGAACATAGTCATGAATTTCGTCATCGACTTATCTTTTTTGAAAGGCAAAAACATCATACTAACAGTGATATGTAGATTGACAAAGAAACGACATTATATTTCTTGTTTCACTGATAACGAGAGAATCACAGCAGAAAAAACAGCTGAGCTAATGCTTCAATGAATATATCAAATACATGATTTACTTGATTTCATTGTTTCAAATCAAGACTCTCAATTTATCTTCATTCTATGAAAGTCGCTTTGCAAAAGACTAAACATTAATCTTTAACTCTTCACAGTTTATCACTCTCAGATCGATGATCAAAGTGAACGAGTCAATCAGAACGTTGAAAGATATCTTTGATTCTTCTGTTTGTACATGCAGCATGACTGAGCTAAGCTACTATTCATGATTGAGTTCGTCGACAATAATGCTCTGTTCTCAGTCATCTTCTTGATCTCTTTCTTTTTAAACAAAGACTTTCATTCTCGTATGAGCTTTGAATCTGATGTCATCGAATATGAAAGTTCTTGTGAATGCTTGCAGATAACTAAAGCTGAGAATATATCTGAACATATAAACAAAACATTGAAGTTTGCTTGCGAGTCACTAGTCAAAACACAAGAACAAATTGTTGAAAATGAGATATGTTTGTATGTAACACGTACGTAATGCATACATATAAATTGTTACGATTCTAGCCTTCGTCTATTCTTCATCTAGTCTTCGCCTGATTTCATTCTAATCGAGCCTAGCGAGAATCTGATCTAGAAGTGATATCATTGAGACTCTGCATCATATGTGTAAGACATCAACTCAATCGAGTCTAGCACAGAGCTGAGAAATACACATATAAGAATCGAGTTCTTTTCTGTAGATACTTTTCTTTCTTAGCATTTATCTATTAGTTAAATGACATCTCTATGACTCGCTTTAGATCGATCTCTAACAGTAGATAAATGCTAATCAACTACTCTGCTATCGACGTGTAGACGATACGAAATAATCTACTTCTATTCAGAAAATTCGCAAGAAATTCTTCGAATTACTTTTATCAAAATCAATCACTCAACTTTATTACAATCAAATCTATCTATTTATCTTTCTCACAATGACACGCGACTTCGAATCAGTCGAGTCACGAACAGCTCATCTGCTTAGAAGCATTGCTAGCAGACGCATTTTCATTATTTCTTTCGATGTTTCAGCTGAATCTCAGAATGTTGCTACCTCATGAAACATCAACACAAGTCAACAACTTCGTCAATGAGCTATTGATCAGTCAAACGAGATCATCAAGATGCTGATCGAGCTAAGAGATCAACGAGACATGACTTTGAAACTAAATGAGCAGTGAATCGTTGTTCAAGTCGAACATGACAAGAGATTGAATCAACTAGAGATCAAACAGATGATCATAGACACTCTAGAAGAGGCAAACAAACGCTATTGAGAGAAGATGTTGAATCTCAAGAATAAACTTAAAGAAGTATCACATTCAGCGAATCAGCTTTGATCTCGCCAGTCTACGAAATCTCTATCTCGTCAATCTATCGAGAATCATACTCGACGTGAGTCATTCACTTTATTCGATAATGATCATCACAAGTTCTTCAAGTTTTTGAACTCATTTATATTCACTGATGAAGATGAATCGACATGAAACAGCTGAAGAATCAAGATGAACGACAAGCTTCAGACAAATGTTGATCACTTCGATAATGAGAATATCTGTATTGTCTATGTGATATCTAGACTAGAAGATGATGCTGCTGAGCATATCTTCGCTTGACGTTGTCATGACGCTTTGCATTCTTACATCTCGATCTACGAGCTATTTGAGCATCTGAAAGAAATATACGATGATCAGAATAAGAATCGAAAGTGTCGTCGCAAGTACAATGCTCTGAGACAAGCAGAAAAGTCTTTCAATGTCTTCTACTTCGACTTTATGAAGCTATTCAGTTATCTAGAATACGATGATCGCATTCTGATGAACGATCTTCAGAATAAGATCAACAATCGCTTGCAGAATGCTTTATCGATTTGCTCGAAAGATTTTATCACTCTACATTGTCTCAAGAGCTTTCTTCAGAGTGTGAATAATAGAAAGTGAGTCAATTATCAGCTTCGAAGCGAACGTTGCATGATCATCGTCAAAGTCATCGTCACATCTGAAAAGCGCGCTACTTCTTTGTCAGCAGTGACGACTTCGATAATTGAATATGTCAAGTCGACTATCTTTTCTACATCTGAGTCAGTCAGATCGTCTATCGTTTGCTATATCTGCAAGACTTCGAATCACTTGTCAAAGAACTGCTCTCAGAACAAGGTCGACACTTCTGCTTCTCAAGCTTTCATCTCTCGTTTACATGAAATCATCATTTCGAAGAATAAAGAGAATGAGAAAATGTCTTCTTTCAAAGATAGCGAGACAAAAAACTAGAGACTTTCATCAAAGACGCGATGAAAGATGTGTTAATTTCTTCAACGACGAGCATGTCAGATGATTTTTTTGCTTCTGAATCTTTGATTACTGAATGTGTACTTTCTAGCAATGAAATTAGTTACTCATTGAAGTCATTGATTGACATCGAAGCTGCTGACTATTCATTCATTGATGAAGTGATTGCGCAGATTGTTTGTGACCAGTTGCAAATCGAGTCTCTGACTTTGATCAAAGCGAAGTCAATTCGAGAATTTGACGATCATTATGCTAAGAAACTCATTACTCATGTCATCTATTCGAATCTGACTGTTCAAGATCATACGATTGACACTGCTTCTATGTTGATCACTCGATTAGATCAACATCAAATGATTCTTGAAAAAACATGAATGAATAAAATCGACCTAGTAATTGATATGCAAATCAATTCTCTTCGATTTTCGAATTTCAACTCTACTAGTCAGAAATCGATTGCTCTATTCTCAAGCAATAAATCAATCACGAAACGAAAGAGCTTGACTTCTACTCATATACTGAAGAGATCTTTCACTTTCGTTACATCTCAACTCAGTCAGAAATCACTCTCTTTTCGTCAGTTCAATGAGAAGTCAGTTAAACTAATCGAACAGTCAAAATCGCGCGACGCAGTTTCGCCTAGCGTCAACTCTAAATCAACGTCAGGTTCAACGAACATAGCAATGATAGAAGCAGCGACATATAGAATGTTAGTCAAACAATCAGACGTCAAGATCTTTGCTGTTATTGTCTTGAAAATTGATCGACTCATAATTACAGCTGAGAATAAGCTCGAAGAAATGAATCTACATGAGCTTTCACACGTCGAGACTCTTGAGCAAGTCAAGATCAAGCTTTTCTCTGAATATCACGACTATCTAGACGTCTTCAATCGAGCAATGATCAATCAGCTATCATTGCATCGTTTCTACGATCACAAAATTGAGTTGATCGATGAAGAAACGTCTTCGCGAAGTAGACTATATCAGATGTTCGATCACAAGCTTCAGAAGATAAAGAAGTATCTGATCAAACATCTGAACAAAGAGTTCATTTTCTTCAGCTTTGCATCATACGTCTCGCTCATCTTGTTCGCTGAAAAGAAAGACGAAAGTCTGCGTTTCTGCGTCGATTACAGAAAGCTCAATGCTTTGATCAAACGAGATCGCTATTCTTTGTCATTGATAGACGAGACTCTCGCTTGTATACAAGAAAGCAAGTATCTGATTCGATTGAACATCATTGTCGCGTTCAACAAGCTACGCATGCATTCAGATAGCGAAGATTTGACTATCTTCATTATCTTCTTCGACTCATACAAATATCATGTAATGCTCTTTGAATTAATCAACGAATCGACGTTCTATCAACACTATATGAACGACGTGTTGTTTGAATATCTACATCAGTTTTGTCAGATCTATCTAGACGACATTATCATCTACAGCAAGATCTTGAAGAAACACAAGCAACATGTACGATTGATTTTGAATAGACTACGAGAAGCTGATCTACAGATAGACATCGATAAATGCGAGTTTCATGTTCAGAAAATCATCTTTTTAGAACTTTTGATGTTAATTGAGAAACTTAAGATGAATTCACGAAAGATGCAAGCAGTCGTTGATTGATCTACACTCAATAACCTCACTCAGATGCAGTTCTTCATTAACTTCTGCAATTTCTATCGACGCTTCATCAAGAACTTTTCGAAGATTGTTCGTTCAATGATTCAACTCACTCAAAAGAAGATCATATTTGAATGAAACGAAGTCTGTCAAACTGCATTCGATCACATGAAGAGATGTATGACTGAGACTTTTATACTTGATCACTTTGATCAGACTCGCGATTTCATTCTTGAAATCGACTCATTCGACTACGTCAACGATGAAGTTCTGTCTCAATATGATGACGAAGATGTTCTACATTCGATTGTCTTCTATAGCAAGAACATGTCTTCTGCTGAATGCAACTACAAGATATACGATAAGAAACTGCTGATCATAATTCGAGCTTTTGAACACTGACGATTCAAACTGAAGCTAACTGACATTTCTATCAAGATGTTCATTGATCATCAAGCGCTCATCTTATTGATGAAAGATAAAGAGCTGAGCAGACGTCAGATGCGCTGAGTTCAGAAGCTAGCTGACTTCAACTTCAAGATAATGTATCGATCTGACAAACAGAACATTAAGATCGATGCATTAACTCGTCGAGCTGACTTCGTGTCTAGAGATCTCGACGATGAACGCATTCAATATCAAAGAACTACTATTCTGACATCGAATTGAATGAAGATCGCTGATCTAAAGAAGAATAACGATCAATCAATCTATAAACAGATTCTTGAGACTAATGAGATTGACGAGAATTGTACGCTACTTCGCGAAGCAATAGCAAGAGACGAGACACAATATGAAGATATCAAATTGAAGAATTGTCGAATTCAGAATGAAATCTTGTATCATGATAGTCAGTTATGAGTCTCGTTCAACGAGCTTCTACAAATGAATCTGATTCGTGAGATACACGATCAATCGTCGATTGATCATTCTGAAATTCTTAGAACAGTGAAGATCATAAAGCGAAATTACTATTGATCTTCTATGCGAAAAACGATAGATCGATATATTCGAAACTGCTACGTATGTCAACGTTCAAAGACATCAAGAAATAAATCAAACGACTTGCTTCAATCTCTATCTATATCTGAACAGCGATGACAAGACATAGCAATGAACTTCATTATCAATCTATCTGATTCGTACGATTACAACGCTATTCTGACTGTCATCTGCAGATTGTCAAAAGAAAGGCATTATATTTCTTGCATCACGAATGATGAAGATATCACAGCTGAAAAGACAGCTGAAATGCTGATTCAATGAGTATATTGAACTCATGATCTATCAAACTTCATAGTATCTGATCGAGATTCGCAATTCACCTCTATACTATGAAAGTCTCTTTGCAAACGACTGAACATTTCTCTTCGATTGTTCATCGCCTATCATCTTCAGATCAACGATCAAAGCGAACAAGTCAATCAGAACGTCAAGCGATATCTTTGATTCTTCTGTTTGTATATGCAGAACGACTGATCTAAGTGACTACTCATGATCGAGTTTGTCAACAATAACGTCTTGTCATCAGTCATCTTCTTGATTCTCTTCTTCATGAACAAGAGCTTTCATTCTCGTATGAGCTTCGACTCTGACATCATCGAGTATGAAAGCACTCGCGAACGTTTGCAGATCGATTGAGTCAAGATTATATTTGAACAAATGAACAAGACTTTGATCTTCGCTCGTGAAGCTCTGATCAAAACACGAGAACAAATGGTGAATCAAGCTAATAAGCATAGAAAGAAGATCAATTATAAGATCGAATCAAAGATGTTTCTGAACGAACGAAACATCGTTACAGCGAGATCTTTCAAAAAATTGAATGACAAGATGCTCGACTCATTTCAGATCACTGAGTCTGTTGACTCATTCTATAAGTTGAAACTATCAGAGACTATGCATATACATGATGTATTTCATTCAGAACTTCTTCGTTCTATCGTTGATGATTCTCTGTCTGATCAAAAGAATGAATCTTCGAGATCAATAGTGATAAACGATGAAGACGAATGAAAAATCGATGATATACTGAACTTTCGACGCTATAGAAGACGACTTCAATATCGAGTCAAATGAAAGAACTATGACAACGATCTCAACTGATATAACGCTGACGATGACGAATTTATGAACGCTCAAGAGATGATTGACGACTTTCATATCAAATATTCAAGAAAAGCGCACTAAGAAACAACATTTATGCGAACATGAATAGTCAAGAAAGAAAGATAATGTTACGATTCTAGTCTTCGTCTATTCTTCGTCTAGTCTTCGTCTGATTTCATTCTAATCAAGCCTAGCGAGAATCTGATCTAGAAGTGATATCATTGAGACTCTGCATCATATGTGTAAGACGTCAACTCAATCGAGTTTAGCACAGAGCTGAGAAACACACATATAAGAATCGAGTTCTTTTCTGTAGATACTTTTCTTTCTTAGCATTTATCTATTAGTTAAATGACATCTCTATGACTCGCTTTAGATCGATCTCTAACATAAATCTTGATGTTTAGATATCTTCGCTTCAACTCTAGTTGACTCTAGCTGACTTGACTTTAGAAATATATAACTCATCTTCTACTTCTTTCTTTCTTCGTTATCTATTTATCAATAAACTAGATATATATCTCTACTACATAGTCAATATATCTACATGCACATATTTGTTCTGACTTTCATATATCAATACAAATGATGAAACAAGTCAATAAGCATAGAAAAGAAGTTGATTATAAGATCGAATCAAAGATGTTTCTGAATGAAAGAAACATCATTACAGCGAGATCTTTCAAGAAGCTAGATGACAAAATGCTCGATTCTTTCATCAATTTAAATTTCATCGACTCGTCATATAAGCTGAAATTATCAAAGTCTATGCATGTTTATGATGTATTTCATTCTGATCTACTTCGTTCTGTCGTCGACGATTTCTTGTCTGATCAAAAGAATGAATTCTCAGATTCAATAGTGATAAACGACGAAAACGAGTGAAAAATCGATGATATATTGAATTCTCGTTGATATCAAAGACAACTTCAGTATAGAGTCAAATGAAATGATTATGACAATGATCTCAATTGATACAACGTTGATGATGATAAATTTATGAATGCTCAGAAGATTGTTGATGATTTTCATATTCAATACTTAAACAAATCGCGCTAATCTTAATCAATCATGATTGAACAATCAATTGAGTTGAGCAGAAAATACATTCATGCAAACATGAATCGTCAAAGAAAAGAGATAATGTCACGATTCTAGTCTTGTCAGACTCAGTCTTCTAGTCTTGTCAGATTTATTCTCGCTTTGTCATCTTGACTAGTTTTTATTGAGTCTAGCGTCGACTGAGAAACACACATATGTAGTCAGCTTCTTTTCTGTAGCTATCTTTCTTTCTTAGCATTTATCTTCTAGTTAAATGACACTCATATTAACTCACTTTATGCTGATTTCTAACACATTTCGTTGTTCATTCAAAGAGTTCTTTGAATCTAGTTGCAGCAGATTTGATGCAAACTTCGAATGTATCTTCATAGTCAATGATAGTTTCAGTCAATAAACATGTTCGATCTTAATCAGAATCTTGAAGAATTCTAGCATCTTATCGTTTAGCTTCTTTAATGATCATGAGATCATTATGTTTCTAGAATTCAGAAACATCATGTCATTTATCTTGTAAATTATTTTCTTTCAATGCTTGTCAATCTGTTTCTTCATTGTGACTCTGACTTTTGTCAAGACTTGCTTGATCAATGCTAGTGATCATTTCATATGTTCAAATATATTCTTTGCTTTGTCGACTTCAATTTTAGCTTAAGTAATCTCATATTCAATTGAGTTCAAATTGAAGCTCATATGAGAGTGAAAGCTCTTATTCAGAAAGAATGTTGACTGTTCAATTAACGACGAAATAGCATTGTTATCAATGAATTCAATCATGAATAATTAGACGAATCAATCATTCTGCATATATGAGCAGTAGCTTTGTAGATATCATTCTACATTCTAATTCACTCTTTCTGTCTGATTATTGATTTAAGAATGATAATTGATGAATAGTTTTATCTTGATGTTTAGTCTCAGACATAGAGACTTTCAGACAATTGATATGAATTATGAATCACGATTGAACATTATTAATCTTGATAGTTCATGAGTTCTAAAGACTCATATCAACAGTAGTTTGACTGTTTATTCTGCGAAGATTTTCTCGTCATCTGATCAACATGATATATAGTGTTGTTTCTTAGACAATCGATTTATGACTGTCAGAATCGCGTTGCTTTCATCACTTTCTGATAAATTAATAATGAAGTCTAATAATATATTCTGTCATCTCTGCTTAAGTATGAGCAATGACTTCAGCAGTTCATTGATTTAATCTTTCAATGCTTTTGATCTACAATAAACATAACAGTTTCAAATGTAGTGCTTGATTATCATTCTCATCTTCAATCAGCAATATGATCATCTCAGCAAGTTCAATGTTCAATTCATGTCAGAATGATCATTGATCAAAAGATCATGTACTTTTCTTATCAATAAAGTGATCATTGACTGAAAAACTCATAGTCTATCATCTTTTCAAAGTACTTCATCAAGTACTTTGCAATTGTCTAGATCAATATCTTGACAAGTCTTTCTGTTCTGTTTCATGATTATTTGAATATTAAAGCACAGTTGATTTGTTCAATTTTCAACTATAATCTGATTCTGAATAGAAATCATCTCTTCAATTGAATTTTAATTAACTTTTGATTCAAGTTTTGAATTCAAGTCAGATTCTGAGTCAGATTTGAGTAAAATCTGAGTCAGATCTTGATCAGCTTTCTGATCATCTTTTATTGATTAAAGTTCAAATCTGTTTTCTGACAATAGCATTTGATACTGATATAGCTTACAATCATTGTTTGCTTCAACTGACTTGACATCTGACATTCTGATCAGCGCATCAACTTTCAGATTCTGTTTTCTCGACTGATATATGATCTTGAAGTTATATTCAAATAACTTCTCAGCTCATTTAGCTTGTTGTCTGATCAGTTCTTTGATGATCATGAAGTACTTCAAATTCAGATGATCGATAAAGATCTTAATCAAAATATTCATACATTTCAATTCAAGACATCAATGCTTCAAGCAGCAAATGATGATCAGCAGTTTCTTGTCATAAATCTCATAGTTGCATTCTGCAAGAATCATGTTCTTACTATAAAAGATCATTGAATGTAGAATGTCTTCATCATCATACTGAGACAATACTTCGTCGTTGACATAGTTCAAGAAGTCAGTTTTCAGAATAGCTTCTCTGATCAAGTTGAAATATCTCAGAATGAAAGCTGTAATCATCTGTTGCTTTAGTTCTTTAAAGATCATCTGACAAATTTCTGTTCATTCAAAGAAGTGATCTTTTCAAGTCAGCTTTATCATAAGTCAAATGATCTTTGAGAAGTTCTTTATGAATTGTCAATAGAAATTGCAGAAGTCAATGAAGATCTGCATATAAGTCAATGATCAAGACACTTTTCAGTTTCAAATCACATCTACTTTTCAAGAATTCATTCGCAAATCATTGATGAATATCAATAGTTTAAGAAACGAGATTTTCTGAATCTTGAATTTGCACTTGTCAATGTTTATCTGCAAGTTGACTTCGCGAAGCTTATTTAACACTTCTTTCACATGAGTTCTATGTTTTTTCAAGATCTTACTATAAATGAGAATATCATTCAAGTATGTTTGACAGAGCTTGTGTAGACAGTCAAACAATACATCGTTGATATAGTGCTGAAAAGACGCAAGTTCATTGATCAATTCAAATAGCATTACTCTATATTTATAAACATTGAAGAAAGTAACAAAAGTAGTCAAATTCTCATTTTCTGAACTCATGCACAGTTTATTGAACGTGATGATAATGTTGAGTTGAGTCAGATACTTACTGCCTTGAATTTGAGCTAGTACTTCGTTTATCAAGAGTATTGAATAACGATCTCTTTTGATCAGAGCATTCAGTTTTCAATAATTCATGCAAAAGCAAAGACTATCATCTTTCTTTTCAACAAATAGTATTGACGAAGCGAAGAAAGCTTTGCTGAGTGTAATAAACTTCTTCATCAAGTTCTCTTCTAAATATTTCTTGATCTTCTGCAATTTGTAACTCAACATGAAATACAATTGACTTCTAAAAGACTGATTCTCATCTTCTAATTCAATCTTATGATCATATGATCAATGCAAAGACAACTGCGTTGTCTTTTCTTTATCAAAAACATTCAGAAAGTCGTGATAAACTATCAAAAGCTTCTTCTTCAGTTCATTTAATGACATGACAAAGATCATTTCATTCAGTTTCGCGAAATCTTCAACTGAGCTAAGCGCTTTGTTGATTTCACTAATGATCAAGAAGAAAATCTTGATCTTCTTATTCTTGACTAGAGTTTGATATGCAGCGACTTCAATCATGACAATATTGACGAATTTCTTTGTCTCAGTTGACTGAAATGAGCGAAGTTAATTGAGATTAACTTGAGTGCTTTGCTTTGCTATGAAAGCAGATTCAATGAATCTATTCACTGATTTCTGATTCATAAGTCTCTTCAAGATGATCGTTGATGTAATAATCAAGTTCAAGTTCTTTTGTTTCATTTTGCAGATCTCATTTGATTCAGATTTGTGAAATGCTGATTGACTGCTTGCTTTCAAAACAACAGATTTCAATGTTTGAATCTTCAATGATGATATTAATCAATCATTTGCAGAATTTATCAACACTTGATTTCTTTTTAATCAGAGATTTTCAATGATTATCTTGTGTTGATCTAGATGAGTTATCAATAAAGACATCATTTCATTCTTGTGTTCTTGTATCATGATCAATGTATACAAAGCATGTGTAATCAACTTTCAATCAAAGATTTCATCATACAATCAAATTGACTTTGATTTTGACAGCAATATTGACTGAATATCAAAGCGTTTACATAGCTCTGACATCAAAAATTCATTAATAAAAGTAATGTCAGTGACTTCAGTATTTATCAGAGCAAGAAATCTGAATATCTTTTCTAAACTATTCAAGATGATGTCAACAATGAATGACTTGAAATCAAATGAATCATCAGACATGCTGATGAAGCAAAATATTGTTGAGATCATGTCTAGATCATTCAATCAAAGAGACTCAGAACTAATATGTATGTATTGTTCTTTAAAGATAGCTATAACAAGACATTAAGAATACAGAAGAGAAAGAGTGCAAGCTCTTTTATAAATAATGACTTGAGACTGCGCTAGACTCGATACAGATGTGATGTAATATGTCAGATGTGTTTGTCTAAAAGAATGATGAAAGAAATGAATGAAGAAAGTGCTGAACAACGAGAAGAAGTGCTGAGAATGACTCGAAGAAATGCGCTAGGTTCAAACTAGGCATAGCATCATGACTTGCTTTAATCAAATTGATTAAAGTTAGATTTGAACTCTGATCGATTCAGACATGTTCATAACATTACTTTCTTCTTTGAACATTCATGTTTGCATGAATAGAAAAGAAATAAAAGCAAAAAATTCATCGTGTTTTCAATTTAGTGCAACTTATTCAAGTATAGCTTGTGAAATTCATTCAGAACTTTCTTCGAGTCATCGAATTTCTCTTTATCGACATAGTATCATTCGTCGTCACGATCTATCTCGATTCATTTGACTTTGTATTGTAATCTTTCTCTATATTGTCTGAAGTTCAATATATCGTCTACTTTTCAGTGCTTTTCATTCTCTTCAATGATCATTGATCTAGAGAGTTCAGAATGTTGTTCTGATAGAAGATTGTTTGATGAAGATCGTAGATACTTTGAGCTGAACACTGAATGTATATGATTCATGCTTCTAGATAGCTGAAGACGATAGAAGATTTCAACTTTGACTGTGATTGAATAGAGATTGAGCTGCTTGTCTTTCAAATCTTTGCATGATCTAGTGATTTTGATGTTTTCAAAGATTAATCAAACTTGATCATCTACTTCATAGATGACGTCTTGTTTATGCTTGTTCATCTGAGCTTCAGTGATCTGCTTGATCTTTTTCAATTGTTGATGATCAAAGATAAGAAGTTCGCTTATTCAAGTGACAATGTCATTGATCTTTCTAGTCTCAATACGTTGATGAGTCGTTTCATAATCAGTTGTATCTGAATCGAAACTCATTCGAGAATGAAAGTCTTTATTGAAGTAGAAAGAGATCATCGAGATAGTTGAGAATGTATTGAAATTGTCACTGAATTTCTTCATTGAAAGTCATTTAGCTCAGTCATTCTGCATGTAATTGCAGTAGATTCGAAGTTCGCATTCAACATCTTGATTAGCTCGTTTCGACTGATCATCAATCTCTGAATGATAGACTGTTGATAGATTGACTTGAATCTTCAGTCATTTACAAAGACTTTGTCACATGATTGATATGAACTGAGAGTCTCTATTCAAAACGATAGAACTGAGTAAATCATGAAGTCGATAGACATTTCATAGCATGATTCATACTGTTTCTTCGATTGAAATGTCATCGTCTTCTCAATGACAGAGAACATAGTGACGTTCTTTGAAGAGACGACATATGATCATGCAAATGACGTTATAGTTTTTTGATAGAAATAGCTCAGTGATGAAGTTCATAGCTATATCTTGTCAACGCTGCTGAGAAATCGATAGAGGCTGAAGTAAATCATTCGTATCATCTCGAGATGCTTTGCTTTGCTGACAGACATAACAGTTTCAAATGTATTGTCGAATAGTTGCTCGATGATCTGATCAATAATAGAAGCGTTGAACTAGATCAATCATTCGTCTAATGTCAGAGTGCGAGATTGATGATTGATCGTGAATCTTTCGAAGCAATTTCGTATGCATTTGTTTCAACACTCATAGTAGACTTCTTTTGAATAGAACGTTGTCAATGATTTGACAGTTCTTTAGCTTCGTGTCATGAAGCTTCAGTTCATCTTTGTTCATAGCTTGTCGATACTCATTGCATAGTTCATTCTTCTGATTGACTAGACGTATGCGTTGATAGAGATTAGTCTCGTATTCAGATTCGATTTCGAACTCGATTGATAAAACGTTTATTCAATTCAAGATCAGTATAGTTTGAAAATGATCATTTATTTCTTTAGCTGATTCAAAACTATCAATCATCGACATTCTAGTTAAAGCATCGACTTTGATGTTTATTTTGTCTGATCAAAAGATAATCTGAAAGTTAAACTTCAATAGAATATTCAGATAGTTCGCTTGTCGTCGAGTCAGCTGTTTGTTTTTCATAAAGATCTTCAAAGTCTGATGATCAGTAAACATCTGAATAGATAGCTCAATATCTTCTAGTTCGAGTCATCAGTGTTCGAAGCATCGAATGATAGCTAGCAATTTCTTGTCATAGATGTGATAATTGCATTCAGCTGAAATCATGCTCTTGCTATAGAAGACTATCGAATGAAGCACACTCTCGTCATTGTACTGAGATAGTATGTCGTCTTTTACATAGTCAAATGCATCGATTTTCAAAATAGCTTGACGTTTGACATTGAAATGACGCAGAACTGAGATCGAGCTGATCTGCTTCTTTAGATTGTCAAAGACTTCGACGCAGACTTCGTTTCAAACAAAAGACGTGTCTTTTCAAGTCAGCTGAGTGAATGACTTGACTAGTTTCAAAAAGTTCTTGATGAAGCGTTGATAGAAATTGACGAAGTCAACGAAGTCTTGTATCTCTTTTAGATTGATAGATGTAGCTCAATTGACTATAGCTTTCACTTTGATAGAGTTCATGCAAAGATCTTGTTCAAATACTATGACTTCTAAGAAGACTGTTTCTTCTACGTTGAATTCGCACTTTTGAATGTCTATCTGCAGATCAGCGTCTCATAGACAATCTAGTATCATCTTGACATGTTGTCTATGCTTCTTTTGAGTCTTGCTGTATATGAGAATGTCGTTTAAATAAGCTTAACAGAAGTCATTTAGAAAGTCTCATAGAACATCGTTCATATATTGCTGAAACGAGATCGAATCGTTTGTTAATTCGAATGATAGAATCTTTGATTTGTACGCTTCTAGAGCGATAATGAAGATCGTATAGTTCTCACTATCGAGATGCATACGAAGTTTGTTGAAAGCGAAAATTATATTCAGTCGAGTCAGATGCTTGCAGTCAACGATTTTGTCAATCATCTCATCTATGAGCGATAGAGAGTAGCGATTTCTTTTGATAATGACATTGAGCTTTCGATAGTCGACGCAGAAGCGAAGATCATCATTGATCTTCAGAGCAAATAGAACGAGTGAGAAATATGAGATCTTGCTAAAAGTAATAAAACTCTTTGACAGATTTTCGTTCAGATATTCTTTGATCTTCTGAAGCTTGTAGAGTGACATTCGATAAGCTCGACATCTAGAAGAAGTGACATCGTTAGTGAGCTCTATCTTATGATCATATGAACGATGAGATGATAGCTTATCGACTTGAGCTCGATCAAACACGTCGAGAAAATTCTGATATTTCGAAGATAGCTTGACTTTGATGTCTTCTAGATTTTGAGCTGATGCATCGATGAAAGCGACGTCTAG
>JAABUS010004618.1_pt1 | contig 19500 bp, 14 predicted proteins | sample 5560161 | NCBI WGS metagenome assembly JAABUS01 (sample SAMN10711885, study PRJNA513376) | rock metagenome | isolation source: Antarctica rocks | place: Antarctica: Victoria Land, Trio Nunatak nord | collected 2016-01-04 | reverse complement strand
GGGCCGGTGCCCGCCAGCAGTGGGCGCCGGTCAACGACCGGCAGCTGCGGCGCGACGCCACCCCGGAGGATCTGCTCACCGGGTGGGCCGCCGCGACCACCTGGGCCGGCAGCGACCAGCAGGCCGCCGCGGCGATGCTCCGCGCAGAGGACGAGATCCGCGACCGCTGGCCCAACGTCACCGACCGCTACGACCGGCTGCGCGTCGACGACGGCCTGCACCCGGCCGCCGCGATGACCATCGCCGTCGCCGACGCCGCGAACGCCGGCTGGGACCCCGCCACCAACCCCGCCGCCCCCGCGCGGACCGCGGCCCCCACCCGGGCGGCCCTCGAGCCGGCCGGAGCGGACCCCGGGCTGGTCGGGTCCGCGGCCGACAAGGACGACAGGGCCGCCACCGCGGACCGGGCGGTGACCCGGGCGGTGGCCACCCCCGATGGCCCGAGCACCGCCACCGTCGATGAGCACGCCGACGGTCTTGCGGCCGCCGCGGCGCTCGGCGAGACGCGCGATGACTTTTCCCGTGCGGCCGACACCGCAGCGGCCCTCGCGCTCCGGTGGCACCCGCCCGTCGGGAACACCGCGGCCGCCGAGTCGACCAGCACGACCGTGCGACCCGGCCTGGCGCCCACCCCTCGCCGTGTGCGGTGACGGTCGTCAGGAGTGACTGCCACCTGCTGCGCCTCGTGGGTGAACAAGTCCCGATCGTGAGTGGGTCGGTGGACGAGGCCGCGGACCTTTGAGCCTCTGCAGCAGGCCGGCGGCCCGGCCCAAGCTGCGGCCACGGTCAGGTTGACCGCGCGACTGTCCGGGCTGCTGAACCTGGCGTGGACCCAGGACGCGGACCTGCTCCGGGTCCGCATCGCCGGCGCGACCGCGGACGTGGTCCTCACCGATGACGAAGAAGACGGCTACCAGCGGACCGTGTCCCGGCTGAACGGCACGTGGACGCTCGGCTCGGGCATCGACCGGTTCACCTACTGACCCCGGTGACAGAGGGTCCGCGCTTCCACCGCCGGGGCTTCGGGTACCGCCAGTCCATCTAGGAACGGGTGACCTGTGACAGCGAACCGCGACCCCACGGAGACGAGCCGGTGCAGAAATACTCGCTGACGGCCCTGGTGCCCCGACACCTCCGGCGCGCGGGCGACCGTCTGCCGCATTCGTCACCACGCTCGCGGGTGAAAGCGCGTGCGGCCACCCACTACCCAGCCCTGTCAGGGCCCGTAACCCACCGTCAGCCGGTCCAACTGCACCGCCGCCACGGCCGGCTGTCCCGGGCAGAACTCACCGCCGTTGGATACGGCAACTGGGGCAGACTCTCGCCATGCCTGACGCCGTTACTGTCGCTGCCGCTCAGACCAAGAGTGCTTGGGAGCAGGCCTCACAAAAGCACGTGCGGGAGTACGACGCGCTGCTGGGGGAAGCCCGACACGCTCGGCTACTGTTAGTCGAAGAGGAGCTGCTTGCCTCGGTGCTGCGGCAGCGGCCGGAGGTGCTCCACCCACAGAGCGGGCATGGTCTGGACGACGTCGCGTTGGTGCGAGCGGGCGCCCGCTCCGTCTTGGGCGTCGACTACAGCCCCACCGCGGTCGCCGCCGCGCAGCAGCGCGCCGATGAAATGGGTTTGCCCTGCCGCTACATCGTGGCCGAGCTGCCCCCGCTGCCAATGGACGACGCGGGCACCGACCTAGTTTACACCGGTAAGGGCGCGCTGATCTGGTTGCCGGACTTGGACGCGTGGGCAACGGAGGTAATGCGAGTGCTTCGCCCTGGTGGTCACTTGTTCATCCACGAGGGGCATCCATTGGTGCCGCTGTGGTCGTGGGAGGAGAATCACGTCCGCATCCGGCCAGATCGCAGCTACTTCGCCCGCTCGCACGTCAACGACACCTTTCCCGCTCTGGGCGCCGTCGAGTACCAGTGGACCCTCGCCCAGATTGTTATGGCCACGCGCCGCGCGGGCCTAGACCTACTGGAGTTGATCGAGCACCCCGAACCGTTCTGGAAGCCTGCTGACACCGTCGCGGAGGCATGGAGCGGACGGCTGCCGAACAGCTTCAGCCTGCTCGCACGCCGCCCCTGAGAGTCCGCAGCCGGGTCTCCGATCGGCGAGTCCGGGGGTCACGGGAGGGAGGTGCCCGCGCGTCAGGGCGCTGCCGCGGCCGGCGAGCGGGATCGCCATCGGACCAGGCCGGGCAGGTCGAGCACCCTGGGGTCGTCCGGCAGTCGCCGGAGCAGTGCGGCGTCCGTCTCGGCGGTCACGACGTCCGGCCAGGCCATGTACCAGGCCCACGCCGGCTGGGTGTCGAGCACCTCCGGCGACGGCAGGCCGCCCACCTCGCCAAGTCCGATCGGTCGGCCGTCGGCGAGTGCCAGCAGCCCGTCCTGGTGCTGCTGGTCGAAGCGGCTGCCGTACACGTCCACCGCTAGGGCGTCGACGACGTCGTGGCCGGGATAGCAGGGCTCGACCGGCGGGGTGTCGCCGTAGGCGGCGTTCGGGTTCCACAGCCACACGAGGTTTCGCAGCCCGCGGACCCGCACGAGGTGGTCGAACAGCATCCGCCACAGCCGGGCGAACCGCTGGGGCTGCCCACCCCACCAGAACCAGGCGCCGTTCATCTCGTGGTACGGCCGCCAGAGTACCGGCACGCCCGCATCCTGCAACCGGAGCAGGAAGTCCGCGGCGACGTTCACCTGCTCGACCCAGCGGGCGTGTAGGTCCGAGTCGGTGTCCAGCACGGCGTCGTAGTCGGCCGGGTCGAGGTCGCGGAGGACTCCTCCCTCGAACGGCACCGGCTCGTCGTCCAGCGGGCAGACGGCGTGCCAGGTGGTGGTGATGACCGCGCCCCGGCTGTGCCAGGCGATCGCCTCGGCGATCGTCGCCCCCCGGCGGTCGACGCCGTCCAGGGTTCCCGGTGCGGAGAAGCCGATTTCCCCACCCCAGAGCGCGGGCGTCGCACCGGTGAGAGCGGTGATCCGCTCGGTCCACGAGGAGCCGTGCACCGGCTGGTTGTGCTGGCCGGACAACAGCGCGGTCCCGGGGAGCGCGTACAGCAGCTCGAGCAGCTCGCGCGCGCCGTCGGTCGCGCCGGGTGTCACGGGCAGCCGCGGGCCAGTGGGCGATCCTGGCTCAGGCGGCGGCACTGTGCTCCTCCCCGAGTCGGCCGTGGGACTCGTCGTGCAGCCAACACCGCGCGGTGTGCCCGGGCTGCACCTCGATCACCGGCGGTCGCTGCTCGCAGACAGCCATCACGAACGGGCAGCGGTCACGGAACCGGCACCCGTGGTCGGATCCGTCCTGGCGGACGCGCCCGGACCGGGCGCGGACCTGCTCCGGTGCCCGGACCGCCCGCGGCCCCTCCGGGTCGGGCAGCGCGTCGTTGCCGGCGCCGACGGGTACGCCGGCCGCCCCGAGCCGCGCCTCCGGGTCCGGCGCCGATCGTGCGAGCAGCTGGGTGTAGGGGTGCGACGGCCGGACGATCACCTCGTCGGCGGGTCCGGACTCCACGATCTCGCCGCGGTACATCACCATGATCGTCGTGGAGAAGTAGCGGGCCGTCGCCAGATCGTGGGTGATGTAGAGGACGGCCAGGTCGTCCTGTGTCCTGGCACGGTCCAGCAGCTCGAGGACCTCGAGCCGGATCGACACGTCGAGCATCGACACCGGCTCGTCGGCCAGCAGGATGCTCGGCCGTGGGGCGAGGGCACGGGCGATGGCGACGCGTTGGCGCTGACCGCCGGACAGTTCGTGCGGGTAGCGCGCGGCGACGACGTCGGCCGGGCCCAGGTTCACCCGGTCCAGCAGCTCCGCCACGCCCTGCCCCGGGGTGATGCCCTTCGCGAGCACGTGGTGGATCGCCAGCGGGCGCTGGAGGTGGTAGCCGATGGTGTGCGACGGGTTGAGCGAGCCGAACGGGTCCTGGAAGACCATCTGGACCTTGGCGCGGTAGTCCGCCATTCCACCGCGGCCGCGGGCGACGGGATGGCCGTCGAGGGTGATCGTCCCGCCGCTTGGACGCGTCAGCCGCGCCAGGATGCGGGCGACCGTGGACTTGCCGCTTCCCGACTCGCCCACGAGGGCGACGGTCCGGCCGGATTCGAGTGTGAACGAGACGTCGTCGACCGCGACGACCTTGCCCCGACCGCGCGACCCGAAGACCTTGTGCAGCCCCTGCACCTCCAACCTGCTCACGCCCTAACCTCCGTCTCGGTGCTCGTCTCCCGCGTGGAGCCCCCGAGCGACCCGGTCGGTGCGCCGGTGAGTCCGGCGGCGGTTGCCCGGTCGACCTCGGCGCGACTGGGGTGGCTGGGCGTGTGCAGGTCGGCCGGTGGACCGCCGGGACGGAACCGCGTCTCGTGCAGCAGACACGCCACGGAGGTGAGCGCCGATCCCGGCGAAACGGTGCGGTCCGGGTCGGCGTCGCCGGGGGCACGCGACGCGCGCCCCGGTACCCGCAGCGCCGGGTCCACGGTCGGGCACGGTGCGAACGCGTGGCGGCACCGAGGCTCGAAGGAACAGCCGTGCACCGGACGGCTGAGGTCCGGCGGCGACCCCGGGATGCCGCGCAGGACCCGGCGTGCGCCGCGCAGGCTGGGGAACGAGTCGATCAGCCCGACCGTGTAGGGGTGCTTGGGCCGGGCGAGGATCTCGGCGGCCTCGCCGTACTCGACGACGCGGCCCGCGTACATGATCGCGATGTGATCGCTGATCTCGAGCAGCAGCGAGAGGTCGTGGGTGATGAAGACCACGGCGAACCCGAACATGTCCCGCAGCCGGTCGATCTCGGCGAGGATCTCACGCTGGACGACGACGTCGAGAGCGGTGGTCGGCTCGTCCATGATGATGACGTCGGGCCGGAGGGCGAGCGCCATGGCGATCATGACGCGCTGCCGCATCCCCCCGGACAGCTCGTGGGGGAAGGACGACAGCCGCGCCCGGTCGATGCCGACCAACTCGATGAGGTCCGCGCAGCGCTCGTGCTTCGCCGCGCGGGACAGCTTCACCCCGTGCGCGGCGAAGACGTCGGAGATCTGACGTTCGATCGTCACGACCGGGTTCAGCGCAGACATCGCCGACTGGAAGACCATCGCGATCCGCGCCCAGCGGAACGCCTGGAGCTCCTGGCCGTCCAACGCGAGCACGTCGACGGCCTCCTCGGACCCGGCGGGGGTGAAGGTCACCGATCCCTCGGTCACCGCCCCCGGCGGCCGGAGCAGCCGAGTCATGGCATACGCGAGCGTGCTCTTCCCGCACCCGCTCTCGCCGGCTACCCCGACGACCTCGCCGGGGGCGATGTCCAGGCTGACGCCGCGGACGGCGCGCACGGTCGTCTCGGCCGCGTACTCCACCACGACGTCGCGCAGCGAGAGCACGGGTGGTGCCGATCCGCCGGGCACCCGACGGCGTGCTGCCTCGGTGGCCGTCACGGGCGGTCCCCTCTCCGGTGGTCCTGCACGCGCTCGCTGGGCAGGGTTTGCGACTGGGTCGCGCCCGTCCCGGTTACGGCGACCTGGGTGGCCGCATCGGCGTCGCCGTCGGCCACGGCGCCCGTGGGCAGCTGCCGGGCGTCGGCCGCCGAACGGTTCGCGGTGACCCGGGCGGCGACGCGCAGTCTCGGGTTGACGAGCTCGTCGATGCTGAAGTTGATCAGCGACAGCGCCATCCCGACCAGCGCGATGCACAGCCCGGGTGGGACGAACCACCACCAGGCGCCGAGGCTCAGCGCCTGCGCGTTCTGCGCGTAGTAGAGGATGCTGCCCCACGAGCTGGCGTTGACCGTGCCGAGGCCGAGGAAGTCCAGGCCGGCCTCGGTGAGGATCGCGAACAGGCCGCTGAACACGAGCGAGTTGGCGATGATCGGCAGCAGGTTCGGCATCACTTCGTAGGCGATGATCCGCCACGTCGACTCACCCGCGACCCGGGCGGCGTCGACGAAGTCCCGGTTGCGCAGCGAAAGCGTCTGTGTGCGGAGCACCCGTGAGGTCGAGGCCCAGGCGGTCGCCGCGATGACGAGCGCGATCGTCAGGTAGCTGCGTGAGTTGACGTAGTTCGTGATGAGGATGATGAGCGGCAGGCTCGGGATGACGAGGACCACGTTGCCCAGCAGGGACAGGGCATCGTCGGTCAGACCGCCGATGTAGCCGGCTACGATCCCGACGACCATCGCGACCAGCGTGGACAACACGCCGGCGACGAGCCCGACGGTCAACGACCCCCGCGTGCCGTTGGCGACCTGCTGGAAGACGTCCTGGCCGAGGTTGGTCGTCCCGAGCAGGTGCGCCCGGCTCGGTGACGCGAACGCGTCAGGCGAGGTGGCGTTGGCCCCGGGAAAGACGATCGGACCGATGATCCCCACGATGACGAACACACCGAGGATCACCAGACCCACCAGGAGCTTGCGCGAGCGCGGGAGCCGGAGTCGACGACGGCGGGTGGTCGTGGCGGGGGACTCGAGCAGTGCTGCGGTCATCGCGGCTCAGCCGTTCTGCCGGGTGCGGGGGTCGATGAACCCGTTGAGCAGGTCCACCACGAGGTTGGCGCCGAGCACGCCGAGGGTGATGGCGAGGAACAGCGCCTGCATCAGGGGGTAGTCGGAGTTCTGGACCGCGGTGAGCAGGTTGAACCCGAGCCCCGGGTAGGAGAAGACCGACTCGGTGACGATCGAGCCGGTGACGATGAAGCCGATCGAGATGGCGAACCCGGTGACGCTGGGGAGCACTGCGTTGCGTGCCGCGTACCGGATCATGACCCGCGACGTGCTCAGGCCCTTGGCCTCTGCGGTGAGGACGTAATCCTCGAACATCGTCGACACCATCATGTTGCGCATCCCGAGCAGCCAGCCCGCGATCTGGGAGAGAACGAGCGTCAGCGCGGGCAGCGCGCCATGGTAGATCGCCGACCCGATGAAGTCCCGCTTGAAGCTGGGGTTCAGGTTCAGGTCGTACCCCAATGAAAGCGGAAAGGCCCCGAGCTTGAGGGCGAGGAAGTACACGAGCAGCAGCGCGAGCCAGAAGTAGGGGATCGCAGCGAACAGCGTCGTCGCCGGGACGAGCGAGTCCAGCCAGCTCCCCCGCTTCCAGCCGGCCAGCGCCCCGAGAGCGATCCCCAGGACGAAGCTGATCAGCGTCGACAGCCCGACCAGTGCAAGCGTCCACGGCAGTGCCTGCAGGACGATCGTCGATACCGGGGTCGGGTAGAACGACACCGAGATGCCGAACTGGCCGTGGACGAGGTTCCCGAGGTAGTGCCAGTACTGGACGGGCAGCGCGTCGTGACTCACGCCGAACTGGATCTCCAGCGCCTGGCGGGCCGACGGCGGCAGCGGGGCCGTCGATTGCGTCCTGGCGAGGATCGCGTCCACCGGGTTCCCCGGGAGCAGCCGCGGGATGAGGAAGTTCAACGTGACAGCGACGAACACGGCGATCACGTAGAAGCCGAGTCTTCGGACGACGTACTTCACCGGGCGGCCTCCTCGCCGGGGACCGGTACCGCGAACGACGCCCCGCGAAGGGACGTCGCCGCGGTCCGGGCTGTTCCGCGTTGCCCGGCACTTCCTGGACCACGTGTCACGGCAGTGCCGGTCACGCCTGCTTGAGCTTGCGGGTGACGATCCCGATATCCGGGTTCGCCCACACGTTGGAGGACGCGTACAGGTCGGAGGTGGTGGGGAAGCCGCTGACCTTCTTGGTCGAGTACTCCGACATGTCCACGCGCTGGGCCACGGCGATGTAGGGCAGGGCGGGCACGACCTTGGCCTGGATCTGGGCACACATGCTCTTCACCGCGGCCTGGTCCGTCTGGTTGGTCGTGCCGAGCTGGTTGAGCAGCTTGTCGACGGCCGGGTCGGAGTACCGCACGAAGTCTGCCGACGCGGTGCCGCCGATCGGTGCGCTGAGCGCCGAGTTGAACATCGCGTTGTAGAGGTAGAAGGGGCCCGGCCCGCCGTACACAGCGTCGATCAGCACGTCGAAGTTGCCCTGGGCGCGGGCGACGCCGAACGCCGCGAACGCGACCTGGCTGATCTTGAAGTCGATCCCTGCCGCCTTGTACTGCTCCTGGATCAGCTGCAGGGCGGAGATGTAGTCGGCGTAGCCGGTGATCACCTGGCAGGTCATCGAGACCCGCTTGCCGTCGGGGCTGGCGTAGATGCCGTCGGAGCCCTTCTTGTACCCGGCCGACTCCAGGGCTGCGGTGGCCTTGGCCGTCGAGTACTCGGGGGAACCTGCGAACTGCGGGTCCACGTAAGCGTCGTCACGCGGGGTCACCACGTAGGCCTTGGCAGGCGGCAGCGCCACCCCGGAGAACGCCTGCGTCTTGATGGTCGCCAGGTCCAGCGCGTACTGCATCGCCTGGCGGACCGGCAACTCCGACGTCGGGAACCTCTTGAGGTTCGGCGTCAGGTAGGTGGTCCCCGTGGCCGGGAGCAGGTTTGCGTGGAAATCCTTGTTCCGTGCGGAGTACTGCTTGTCCACCTGGGGGATGAACGCGCTCGCCCAGTCCACCGTCCCCGCCTGCAGCGCCTGCAGGGCCGCGGTGTTTCCGCTGTAGTTGACGAACCGGATGCCGGTGACCTGCGGCGCGCCCTGGAAGTACTTGGCGTTCGGGGTCATCAGGTACGACTGGGGACTGAAGGTGGACAGCACGTAGGCGCCGCTGCCGACCGGCTTCGAGTCCTGGTCCGTCGCCGGGTCCGTCTTCTTCGACCAGATGTGCTGCGGGACGATGTAGGTGCCGCCGGCGATGTACCAGATGTCGGTGTACGCCGCCTGGCCCATCTGCAGGACGACCGTGTGGTCGTCGGTCGCCTTCGCCGACACGATCTTCAGCCCATTGGTGTTCAGCGCCGGGGTCTTACGCAGCAGGTCGAACGTGTAGACGACGTCCGCGGCGGTCAGTGGCTGGCCGTCGGACCAGGTGACGCCAGTCTGCAGGTCGAAGGTGATCGTCCTGCCGTCGGCGGAGAGCTTGTAGCCCTTGGCCAACCAGGGCTCGACGTCGTTGGGCTTGAGCTGGTTGAAGAACATCAGCGGCTCGTAGACCATCCCACGCGCGCCGTCGTTGAACGTCGACGAGAACGGATTGAAGTTCGCGGTGAACGAGCCGGTGCCGCCGCCGTAGAACACGAGCGGGGTCTTCGAGCCGCCGCCACCGGCACCGGAGGTGCTCCCGGGCGTGGTCTTGGCCGACGAGCCGCTGCAGGACGCGACGAAGGCAGCCGCGAGAGCGGCGCTCCCAGTCGCTAGGACAGCGCGACGGGACGGGGAGGTGGTCATCGGGAGTACTCCTGTCGGGACGACGTCGGGTCGACGGGGGAGCGTGGCGGCCGCGTGGTCGTGGCGCTCGCGGTCCCGGGAACTGGCGAGGTGCTCAGTGGCTGCTGGCCGGGGGGGCCCGGTGTGTCCGGTGGTCCCCGCCGTACCGGGTGGAGCGACGGCGGGCGGAACGTGCGGCGCAACGACGGGGAGGTCTCCACCGATGGCATCCGCGCGTCGGTCGACACCGTGCCCCCCGCCTCGTCGTCGAGTCGTCGGTCGGGGAGCCGTGTACTGCCCCCGGTTCGCCGAGCATGCACTCAACCGGTTCAGTCGTCAAGGGGCGGACACGACTCGGTTCCGGAGCAGGACGGGCGGCACCGCGACGGCCCCCGTCCGGTGGCCGTCCTCAGGCGGGGGCGACCGCGGTGCTGCCGCGCGGGACCAACCGCGGCGGCGGGTCCTCGCGGTCGCCGGCGACACCGGAGACGGAGCGGGTCAGCAGCAGCTGTGCGGCGTGCCGGCCGAAGGCGGAGATGTCCCGAGCGAGGGCCGTCAGTGGTGGGTGGACGAGCCGGCACAGGACCGAGTCGTCCCACGCGACGATCGACAAGTCGCGTGGGACAGCGAAGCCCATCTCGTGGGCGACCGCGGACCCCGCCACCGCCATGACGTCGTTGTCGAACACGAGCGCGGTCGGCCGCGGCGTCCTGCTCAGCAGGGCGCGGGTCGCGTCAGCGCCCTGGTCGCCGGAGAAGTCGGTGGCGACAGTGCGTTCGGTGATCCCCAGCGACGCGCACACCTCGTGGAAGGCCTCCGTCCGGATCTGCGTGTGCAGGAAGTCCGGCCGTCCGGCGACCCGGGCGATCCGCCGGTGGTCGAGCGCGGCCAGGTAGCGGACGACCGTCCCCATCGCCAGGGCGTCATCGCTCCAGATCCGGGGCAGCGACCCGTGCCGTCCCTTGCCGCCCACAACGACCGCGGGCAGGCCCAGCTCCTCGAGCACGCCCACCCGGGGATCCACCTCGCGGATGTCGGTGAGGAACACGCCGTCGACGCGGTGCTGAGCCGACCAGCGGTGGTAGGTCTCGATCTCGGCGTCGAGGTCGGCGACGACCTGGAGCAGGAGGGCGACCGACCGACCGGCCAGCTCGGCCTCGATGCCGGAGATCAGCTGCATGTAGAACATCTCCACCCCGAGGGTGCTGGCCGGCCGGGCGATGACCAGGCCGACGGCGCCCGCGCGCGAGGCCGCCAGCGCCCTCGCGACGGAGCTGGGCTGCCAGCCCAGGTCGCCGGCCACGCCGAGGATGCGCGCGCGCGTCAGCTCCGACACCCCGGGCAGTCCGTTCAGGGCGTAGGAGACCGCCCCCTTGGACACTCCGGCCGACCGCGCGACATCCGCGATCGTCGGGCGCTTGGTGGGTGCCACTGACGCTCCTGCCTTGACCGGTTCAGTGGAATGATGCTGGATGGGCACACCGGTCCGTGCCGGACCGCCACACGTGCGCGGGCGGGGACCGTGACCGTGACCGTGACCGATGCTCACAGGCCCCGGGCGTCGATCGCAACCATCCCGTCGGCCCGCGATCGGTGCGGGTCCCGGACGGGTTGTCGCTCGGGACGCCGGGCGACGGACAGCGCCGCGCTCCGGCGTCCCGAGATGTCCGACCGCACCACGAGGAGGTTCGACGATGAGCCGTATCGACGTCCGCGAGCACGGCGCGACCGGGGACGGCACGACCCTGGACACGGCCGCGATCCAGGCGGCGGTGGAGGCGTGTGCCGCGGCAGGCGGCGGGATCGTGGTCCTTCCGGCCGGGGGCACCTACCTGTCGGGCACGATCACCCTGCGCTCCCACGTGGAGTTCCACGTCGAACGCGGAGCGGTGCTCCAGGGCAGCGGGGACTGGGCCGATTACACCGGCCGTATCCCGGTCAGCGCGCTGTCCGGGGGGGAGCTCACGGATCAGTCGCTGGAGTCCGGGATGCTGCTGACGGCGCTGGACGCCGAGCAGGTCGCCATCACCGGCGGCGGGGTCATCGACGGCGCGGGCCGGTCCTTCGTCACCGGCACCGTCGAGGACGGCAGCATCCACACGATGACCGCCCAGCGGCCGTTCACGGTGTTCCTGCGCCACTGCACGAACGTCACCGTCCGGGACGTGACCCTGCGCGACGGCGCCTTGTGGACGCTGCGCCTCTCCGGCTGCGCGGACGTCCTCGTGTCGGGGCTGCGGATCCGCAACGACCTGCGGCTGCCCAACAGCGACGGGATCGACCTGGACCGGTGCCGCGACGTGCGCATCAGCGACTGCGACATCGTGGCCGGGGACGACGGCATCTCGCTGAAGACGTGTGAGGAGTTCCCGGACTGGGGGCCGTGCGAGAACGTCGTCATCAGTACCTGCACGATCACCTCGACGTCCAGCGCGGTCGTCGTCGGGGTCGACGCGGTCGCCCCCATCCGCAATGTGGTGGTCACCAACTGCGTCATCCGCTCGAGCAACCGCGGCTTGTCGGTCAACCTCGGCCAGGCCGGCGACTTCGAGAACATCCTCTTCTCGCACATCATCTGCGAGACCCGGCGGTTCGGCGACGGCTGGTGGGGCCACGGCGAGCCCGTGTACGTCGCGGTCCGCCCGTGGCACCAGGACGTCGGGCGACTGCGCAACGTGCGGTTCGTCGACATCCTCGCCCGCAGCGAGAACGGCGTCGTCGTGCACGGCGACACACCCGACCACATCCAGGGCCTCCTCCTCCAGGGGGTACGGGTGGAGCTCGCCCGGTGGACGCATTGGGCGGGCAACACCCAGGACCTGCGGCCGTCGCGGACGCTGGGGATCCGCGAACACCCGACCTCCGGTTTCTTCGTCGAGAACGCGACCGATGTCACCCTCCGGGACTGCGAGGTCAGCTGGGGTGGGGCGCCGGACCCCGCCCAGTTCCGGCACGCCCTGGAGACGCGCGCCGTGGCCGGGCTCGTCGTCGAGGGCATGCGCGGGAAGTCGACCGACCCCGGTCGCTGGCCCGCCGTTGTGGACCTGCCCGACGCCGTGTCCGTCTGACCGACACTCCCGCCCCCGGTCCACACGACCACCTGCTCGCTCGAGCGCGGAAGGATCAAATCCCATGAGGACCGCACAGCTGCACGAGGGTTGGACGTTGGAACTCGCCCGCGGTGGGCACGGCGCGCCGTCCACCCTCGCCGGGACCACGGTCCCGGCGACCGTGCCGGGCAGCGTGCACACGGATCTGCTGACCGCAGACCTCATCCCGGACCCGTACCTTGACCGCAATGAGCTCGAGCTCTCCTGGATCGGACGCAGCGACTGGACCTACCGGACGACCTTCCGGGTCGACGGGCCGGCGACCGAGCGGGTCGACCTGGTGTGCGCGGGACTGGACACCGTCGCCCGGGTGACCATCAACGGGAACGTGGTCGGCGAGACGGCGAACATGCACCGGTCCTATCGCTTCGACCTACGGGCGTCCGTCCGCGACGGCGACAACGACCTGGTGGTCACCTTCGCCTCGCCCTACGGCTACACCGACCAGCGGATCGCTGAACTCGGCGCCCGGCCGGCCGCGGTGGACGAGCCGATCAACATGATCCGCAAGATGGCCTGCAACTACGGCTGGGACTGGGGTCCGACGCTGGTCACCTCCGGGATCTGGCGCCCGATCGGTGTGGACCGGTGGAACGACGCCCGGTTGTCGCGGGTGCGACCGCTGGTCGACGTGGACGCCGACGGCACCGGGCACGTGCAGGTGTTCGTCGACGTCGAGCGGTCGGGGGTCGGCGACGACGGGGAGCTCTTGCTGGTTGCCGAGGTCGGCGGCGTCACCGCGTCCGGGACCGTCGAGTCCGGGTCGACGAGTGCAGTGCTCCACCTGTCGGTTCCCACCGTGGCCCGATGGTGGCCGCACGGTCACGGCGACCAGCCGCTGTACGACCTGGCCGTCCGGCTCACCGCCCAGTCCGGCGGCGCTGCCACCGAGCTGGACTCCTGGACTCGGCGGATCGGCTTCCGGACCATCACGATCGACACCTCGCCGCTGCCTGACGGTTCCCGGTTCGCCCTCGTCGTCAACGGCCGCCAGATCTTCGCCCGCGGCGCGGACTGGATCCCCGACGACTGCTTCCCGACCCGGGTGGATCGCGCCCGGTACCGGACGCGGATCCGGCAGGCCACCGACGCGAACATCGACTTCCTGCGTGTTTGGGGCGGCGGCCTGTACGAGAACGAGGACTTCTACGACGCCTGCGACGAGGCGGGCGTGCTGGTGTGGCAGGACTTCCTGTTCGCCTGTGCGGCCTACCCGGAGGAGGAACCGTTCGCGTCGGAGGTCGCTGCCGAGGCACGGGAGAACGTGGCGCGGTTGATGCCACACGCCAGCCTGGCCGTCTGGAACGGCAACAACGAGAACGTTTGGGGCTGGTACGACTGGGGGTGGCAGGACCGGCTCGGGGACCTCAGCTGGGGAAAGACGTTCTACTACGAGGTGCTGCCGCGCATCGTCGCCGAGGTGGACCCCGGCCGGCCCTACGTCCCCGGCAGCCCGTCGTCGGCCACCTTCGAGCAGCACCCCAACGACGACAGCGACGGTGTGGTGCACGAGTGGGAGGTGTGGAACCGGGTCGACTACACCCACTACCGGGACCGGCACCCGCGGTTCGTCTCCGAGTTCGGCTTCCAGGCCCCCGCGACCTACGCGACGATCCGCCGCGCGGTGTCCGATCCGGTCCTGGTGCCGGACTCGCCAACGATGCTGCACCACCAGAAGGCCGAGGGCGGACAGGACAAGCTGGCCAGCGGGATGAAGACACACCTGCCGGCGCCACGGTCGGGTGAGCACGAGTTCGACGACTGGCTCTGGCTGACCCAGCTGAACCAGGCGCGGGCGATGGCCTTCGGCATCGAGCACTTCCGATCCCTGTCCCCGGCGTGTGCGGGAACCGTGGTGTGGCAGCTCAACGACTGTTGGCCGGTCACCTCGTGGGCGGCGATCGACGGCGACGGCCGGCGCAAGCCGTTGTGGTACGCGATGAAGCGCGCGTACGCCGACCGGTTGCTGACCGTCCAGCCGCGCGGCGGCGAGCTGGCGGTCGTTGCCGTCAATGACACCGACGAGCCATGGTCCGGGACCGTCGAGCTGCAGCGACGGGGGCTGGACGGAAGCGTCCTGGACCGGGTGGGACAACCGCTCTCTGTTCCGGCACGGTCGACCGGTGCCGTCGACGTGCCTGGCGGCCTGGCCGTGGCCGGCGATCCCGCGACGGAGCTGCTGACCGCCGAGATCGGCGGTACCCGGGCACTGTGGGTGTGGGCGGAGGACATCGCGCTCGCGCTGCCGGAGCCGGTCGTCGACGCCGGGGTGGAAGCCGTCGCCGGCGGGTACCGCGTCCGGGTGACCGCTCGGACGTTCGTTCGGGACGTCGCGCTTTTCGTCGATCGCCTGCATCCCGACGCAGAGGTGGACGACATGATCGTCACCCTGTTCCCCGGTGAGACCGCAGAGTTCGTTGTGACCAGCCCGGTACCGCTGGACGAGGCGGCCCTCGCCAGCGCGCCGGTCTTGCGCTCGGTGGCGGACCAGGGGGTTGGTGTGCGAGCAGGCTCCTCCTGAGCGCCACCGGAAGCGCTCGACGCCAGCCGGCCGGGCGCTCTGCGGAGAACCTTAACCGGTTCGGCTTGACACCGTCGTGTGGAGCTACGGAGGGTGGAGCCCCCGTCACGGTCGACGCGGCGGACACCGGCGTCCAATTCCAGGAGGAACCATGACCGAGCCCCAAGGCGGCTCTGCCCGCCCGGTTCGACCGTCCCGCCGCGCCATGCTCGCGGGCGCTGCCGCGGCGACGGGCGGCCTGGCCGCCGCGGTTGCCGGCGGCGACGCGACCGCAGCTGCCGCACCGAGCTCCGCGGCCCGCCGGGCACCTGGCCCGTTCCCGCTTCAGCCGCGCACCTTCGTCACGCGCCGAGGTGGTGAGTTCGTCCTCGACGGCGCCCCGTGGCGCTGGGCCGGCATCAACAACTACTACCTGCACTACTCCTCGCATTACATGATCGACAGCGTCCTGAACGACATCGCCGCGATGCAGCTGAAGACCGTCCGCGCGTGGGCCTTTCTCGATGGCAACGCCTCGAACGGCGTCGTCCTGCAGGCGAAGCCCTATGTGTACGACGAAAACGGCTTCGAGCACCTGGACTACGCCGTCTACAAGGCCGGTCAGCTGGGTCTGCGCCTCGTGCTGGTCCTGACGAACAACTGGGACGACTTCGGCGGGATGAACCAGTACGTAAAGTGGTTCTCCGCCGCGGGCCACGACGACTTCTACACGAACCGGCAGATCCGCAAGGCGTACCGGGCCTACGCGAAGCACGTTCTCAACCGGACCAACCGGTACACCGGCCTGGCATACAACGCCGACCCTACGATCATGACGTGGGAGCTGGCGAACGAGCCGCGCTGCTCCTCGGACACCAGCGGCGACACCCTCGTGTCCTGGGCTGATGAGATGAGCCGCTACGTCTCCCGATTCGCCCCTCGCCAACTGGTCAGCGTTGGGGACGAGGGCTTCTTCGGTGACCCCGCGGCCACTGACTACCCGTACACCGCTTACGAGGGGGTCGCCTGGAAGCGGCTGGTGTCGCTGCCCGACGTCGACTACGGGACCGTCCATCTCTACCCCGTCGGCTGGGGCGAAAGCGCCGACCCGCAGGCGTGGGGTCACACCTGGATCACCGACCACATCCGGGATGGGAAGACGCTTGGCAAGCCGGTGGTGATCGAGGAGTTCGGGCTTCCCGACGCGACGCAGACCAAGGGCTACTCCGAGGCGGAGCAGGTGGCGACCTACACCGACTGGACAGCTGCCGTGGAATCCGCTGGTGGCGCGGGCGACAGTGCGTGGATCGTCACCGCCCGCACCGACGACGGAACCTTGTACGGGGACTACGACGGCTTCCGGATCGTCTATCCCAGCGCGACCGCGGCCGTGCTCACCGCGCACGCGAAGCGGCAAGCCGCGTGGTCACCGGCGACTGCAAGTACAGCGAAGCGTGCGGCGGGCTAATCCGGCCAGCTGACCGGGTAGAGCCGGACCGGTCCCAGCGTGCTGCGGCGCGCTGGGGGCGGCCCGGAACACCGGGGACTGGCCGTGGCGGCGCGCCCAGCCCGCAAAGGGACGATCGGGAACCGTGATTGAGCGTCTCGATAAGAGTTTGTCGCCACTTCAAGCGCGGACGTACGTGCGGTTCGCCGCTCGGGCGTGCCAGGCGGTCCTTCGGCGCTTTCGGCGGTGAGGCTGATGACGGTGTCGGCCACCAGTGGCGGTCCCGTCCCGAAGGACTCGTTGAGGTCGTCGACCGTCGGCGATTTACCGGAGCCGCAGCCGCCGGTAGGCCGCAGGTGCCGCCGTGATCGACGAGTCAGGCGAGTGGCCTAAGACTCCGGAAGCACGAAAATCCAACGGGCGCAGCGCGCGATGCAAGCAGCCCACGGGGACGTCTCGCCCGTTCGTCAAGCATAGTTAGTATTATCCACCACATGTCCGAGGCGGTCCCCCGGTGGATGCGACGGGCTTGACGGGCACAGTCCCACCCGCGGGTTCGATCCGGGTGCTGCGTAGCTGGGGTCTTCCACCATTTGAGACCGGCGGCGCTCCGAGGTGCGAGACTCAGTCCGTGGCGGTCGGCCGTACGGCGGCGTGGTCGAAGCTTTCCGTGCGTGCACGCGTGCTGTTTATCGTCTTCGGTGCGGTCGCGTTGTTGGCTGGCGGTGGTGTGTGGGTGGCCGGGTACCCAGCTGCCGCAGGTGCCATTTTGGGACTGTATGCCCTCGCCGTCATTTTTATCGGCGTGGTTGGCACCCGGTCGCCTTAGTAGCCGACTGCCCCGGGGATGATCCCCAGTGCGCCGCCGCCGAATCACTGAAGAAGTAGGCGACTTCCTAAACTTCGCGGTCGGTCGCCACAGCTGCGCAAAGCAAGCAGTAACACCACAAATCCGCTAATAACCATGCTCACTCCCGGCTCTCGAGGGATCGCTGGGTCGCCGACCGGTGCAGTCGATACTCGGGATCGCGGCCAGCTCGACGTTCTACTTGGCGAGCACTGTGAAACGCAGATCCGCGGACCGAGTCAGTCGCGTCCGCGCTCGCCGAGGTCGAGGTGGACGTCGATGACGGCCGGGTCGCATGACGGGATCGTCCAGCTGAGCATCGTGAGGGTGCAGTGGGCCCAGTAGAGCCGGAGTAGGTGGGGCGCGATGGTCTGGTGCAGCAGCGTCTGGAGCCGGTCGGGCGCGCCGGCTTGGACGTGCTGGTGTCCTCCGGCTGGGGACGCGGCGTCCCAGGTGAGGTCGAACAGGAGTTTGACCAGGGCGAAGTTGCGGTCCCCGCGGGCTGCGCCGTTGTTCCAGTCGATGACTCCCGTGACCTGGCTGGCGTCGTCGAACAGGACGTTGGGCACGGTGAAGTCGGGGTGCACCAGGTCCGTCCCCGTCATCTCCGCCGGACTCGCGGCACCGAGCTCACGGATCCGCCGGAGCAACCGCCGACTGCGGTCGCTGTAGCGGTCCACCATCTCGTGTCGGGGATCACCGGTGCCGGCCCTCGACAGGTTCAACGGCGGGATCGGCACGTCCGGTCGATCGGCCAGCAGACCGGCGAACCAGTCGTTGACCGCCACCAGGGCGTCGACCCCCTCAGCGTCGACATGAGAGGCCTGGGTCCCGGGAAGCCGTTCCTGGACGACGGCGACCACACCGTTGTCGAGCTCCACGGTCAGTTCATGACGGGGGACGAGAAGTCCCCGGTGACGGGCCAGCTCGAGCACATCGGCGGTCTGACGCATCCGGGCCGCGGAGACTGTTGCCTGGGTCACGACGCTCCGCCGCCCGTCGGGCCACCGGACGTAGGCCGCGCCCGCCGTCTCTCCCGAGTCGGCGTCCCCGAGGTGAACCAGGCCGCACCCGGCCCGCTGGTTGATCCGCCAGACCAAGCCACGGATCCCCGGCCTCCCCGGCACCGTCGCCCACGGGTGTCCGCCCGTCGACCGACGGCCCCATCAGTGGACCCGACGCGTCGGGGTCAGTCGAATCAACTGCGCTGCTGTCTGACCCACATCTCCATCATTCTTCTAGTGGTTGCATGTCAGAGGAGATCGGCGTGGACCCGCGGGGCGCCGTAGATGCCCCGCGACCGAGCGTGTGGGTGCGACCTGGGCGAGCAGCTCCCGGTCGCGCCGGTCCCGCGCTGAGGGCTGACCGGGCCAAGCTCCCCACGACCACCCTCGCGGACAGTCGCCCGCTCCACGACCTCCTGGCCACGGACCCGGCCACCAACCGCTGCCATCGACGTGGCTCACCTGGCCACCGCAGCAGGTCACCACCACGTCCACTGCGCACTCTGGGGCCAGCCCCTCGCGACATGAGTGCGACCAGACAGCGAGTTGACTTCCGTTGACTCCAGCTCTGACGATGAGCATGTGGTGACCGGCCGGACCGTCTCACCGTCACGGGTGCCTCTGCCGCGGTCCTACGTGCTCTAGGTGGGCGCCGCGACCGTGTCGAACGTCGGCGTGGCGCGTTGTACTTCGCGCTCGGCTGGGTGCTGATCGTGCTGCTGAGCCAGCGCGGCTTCCGCGCAGCCGCCACAGGTCCCCCAGTCGCTCTGGACCGAAGCCCGTGCCGGGGTGACCACAGCCGCAAGCGAGCCGCTGATCCGCTCCTGCTGCAGCCGTCGGCGGCGGAGGGCATCAGCGTGTCAGCGGCGATCCGGCCAGGGATCGGGCAGTACGTCCGCGGTCGTCGCTGCCTTTGCTGGACGGAGATTCGTGCCCGGACCGGGGCACGCTTTGAGGCTCCGCAGCAATGTGTCATTGAGGGTCCTCTGTGGACCCCCAAGGTTGGTTAGCTGTGCTCACGACACGGCCCGGATCCAGTTGCTCCACCCGTTCGCTACACACCCACCAGACCGGGTCCGTCCCGAGCACTTGCAGCTGCCCATTCGCCACTATGCAGCCAGCGGTCTCTGAGGTGCCCCGCGTTTCTCGGACAGTGGATACAATCACTCCACTCAGATGAGAGGCAAACAGGTGAGTCGAGCAAAGAGGGTGTTCAGCCCCGAGTTCCGTGAGGACGCTGTCCGACTGGTCATCGAATCGTCGCGGCCGACCGCTTCAGTGGCGCGGGAGCTGCAGATTGGGGAGGGCACATTGGGGAATTGGGTGAGCGTCTACCGC
>JAABUS010004617.1_pt1 | contig 19509 bp, 18 predicted proteins | sample 5560161 | NCBI WGS metagenome assembly JAABUS01 (sample SAMN10711885, study PRJNA513376) | rock metagenome | isolation source: Antarctica rocks | place: Antarctica: Victoria Land, Trio Nunatak nord | collected 2016-01-04 | reverse complement strand
TTAAGTAATGCAGACAAATATTACAAAGACAATTTTTTCTGGCAGGAAACCATCAACCATCCCAATTATGATGATTTCTGGCAGAAGCGCGGTTTAACAAAACATTTTAACAAAGTAAAACCAGCGGTAATGTTTGTAGGCGGTTGGTTTGATGCAGAAGATTTATCAGGGCCGCTGGATATGTTTAAAAAGATCCACAAAACTGATCCGAGCGCTTATAATACGATTGTAATGGGCCCTTTTGGTCACGGCCGCTGGTCGCGCGAAACCGGGCATACCTTTCACTCAAATGTTTATTTTGGTGATAGCATTGCTACTTTCTATCAAAAGAATATTGAAGCAAAATTCTTCAACCACTTTTTAAAAGGCAACGGTGATAAAAATTCTGGTTTACCAGAAGCTTACATGTATAACACCGGCAAAAAAGCCTGGGAAACTTTTGCACAATGGCCAGCTGCTAACGTGACACATCAAAAATTATATTTGAATGCTGATGGCAAAATTACGATGACTGCCCCTGCTTCAACCGGTTCGGTGTCTTACCTCAGCGATCCGGCAAAACCGGTTCCTTATACCGAAGATAACACCACCACAATGGGTTTTACGCCGCATAATTACATGAGCGAAGACCAGCGTTTTGCAGGCCGCCGCCCGGATGTTTTGGTTTATCAAACTGATATTTTGCAGGATGACATGACTTTAGGCGGAGAAATTCTCTCCCACTTAAAAATTGCTACAACCGGGACTGATGCTGATTTCATTGTTAAATTGATTGACGTTTATCCGCCCGATGAGCCAAATAATCCGAATCAACCAAACAAAAATATTTTGATGAGCAATTACGAGCAAATGGTTCGATCTGAAATAATGCCGGCCCGTTTCCGCCATAGCTTTGAAAAACCGGAAGCTTTGGTAGCTAACCAAAAAACAGATGTGAATGTGCGTTTGCAAGATGTGCTCCACACGTTTAAAAAGGGTCATCGCCTGATGATACAAGTACAAAGTACAGCTTTCCCGCTATTCGCCCGCAATCCGCAAAAGTTTGTAGAAAACCCATATAAAGCAGTAGCAAGCGATTATATGAAAGCTACAGAAACTGTTTTTAATGATAGTTTTATTGATGTGGAAGTGTTGAAATAGATTTTAATAACCACTTTTTTTGATTTAAACAGATTATGAAAACCATTGGATTAATAGGCGGAATGTCTTGGGAGAGTTCTGTTTTGTATTATCAATTAATTAACAGACTGATCAATAAAAGTTTAGGGGGATTGCATTCCTGCAAATCGATTTTGTACACGGTTGATTTTGAAGAAATTTCTCAATTACAAAAAAAAGGAGACTGGGATGCAATGGCAGCAATGATGGTTGAAGCTGCCCAATCTTTAGAAAAAAACGGTGCAGATATGGTGCTAATTTGCGCTAATACGATGCACAAAGTTGCAGACCAAGTATCGCAAAGCATATCAGTCCCACTTGTACATATCGGAGATGCTGTTGCAGAAGCTATTCTTGATAAAGGATTTAAAAAAGTCGGACTTTTGGGTACCAAATACACAATGGAACATGATTTTTTGAAAAACCGGATAAAAAGTTGGGGCATAGAAATCCTTATTCCCAAAGAAGAAGACCGTCAAATGATCCATCGGGTGATTTATAAAGAGCTTGCAAAAGGCATCCTAACTCAGGAATCAAAAAAAGCATATTTGGGGGTTATTGACCGGCTAAGCTCACAAGGGGCACAAGGTGTAATTTTAGGTTGTACTGAAATTGGTTTACTGGTTCAGCAGGCCGACAGTAAAGTAACTTTGTTTGATACAACAGTTATTCATGCTGAAAAAGCAGTTCAGGAAGCACTTGAAGCTATTCCTGCAAACAACGATTGATGGAATGGAACAAGCTGCCAACAAGTAGCAGTAAATGGAAGTTGATGGAGTTGAAGCCCTATTTCAGATCGCTTTTGATTCAAACCCTGTTTGTAATTTTACCAATCATCAGTCAGGCACAATTGCTTCAACCCAAAGCAAAATTCACCCGCGCCGATACTTTGCGCGGCATGTTAACCCCTTTGCGTACCTGCTATGATATTAATTATTACCATTTAGATGTTAAGGTTGATATCGATCAAAAATTTATCAGCGGCAGCAACGAGTTCAGGTTTACGGCTACACAGGATTTTAAGCAATTGCAGTTCGATCTGTTTGCCAATTTAAAGGTGGAAAAAGTAATTTTTCACGGAAAAGTGTTGCCTTTTACCCGTGAGTTTAACGCCGTTTTCATCACTTTCCCCAACACTATAAAAAGGGGCATAAAAGAAGCATTTACGGTTTATTATTCCGGCAACCCAATTGTGGCCAAACGCGCACCCTGGGACGGCGGTTTTGTTTTCAGCAAAGATACCGAAGGCAAACCCTGGGTGGCTACCGCTTGCGAAGGTTTGGGCGCCAGCGTTTGGTGGCCAAACAAAGATCATTTATCGGACGAAGTGGACAGCATGCTGATCAGCATTAGTGTGCCAAAAGGTTTAAAAGATGTTTCTAACGGAAGGCTGCGAAAAGTAACCGAATTAAATGATGGTTATACCCGTTTTGATTGGGCGGTTAAAAACCCGATCAACAATTATGATGTGGAAGCCAACATTGGCAATTATGTTCATTTTGATGATATTTTTCAGGGAGAAAAAGGCAAGCTTACGTTAGATTACTGGGTTCTCCCCCAAAACCTGGACAAAGCCAAAAAGCAGTTTGCCGAAAATGTAAAACCCATGCTTACCGCTTTTGAACACTGGTTTGGCCCTTATCCTTTTTACGAAGATGGCTATAAACTGGTAGAAACACCTTATTTAGGCATGGAGCACCAGAGCGGTGTGGCTTACGGGAACCATTATCAAAACGGATATTTAGGCCGCGATCTTTCCGGAACAGGTTGGGGTATGAAATGGGATTTTATCATCGTGCACGAAAGCGGCCACGAATGGTTTGGCAACAACATTACCATGAAAGATGAAGCGGATATGTGGATTCATGAAAGTTTTACCAATTATTCCGAATCACTTTTCGTAGAACAGCAGTTTGGCAAACAGGCCGGTCAGGAATATGTGCATGGCACGCGGCGGACCATCTTAAATGACGAACCGATTATCGCTCCTTATAATGTGAACAAAGAAGGTTCGGGCGATATGTATTGTAAAGGCGGAAACATGTTGAACATGATCCGCACGATTATCAACAATGATGAAAAATGGCGGAAAATTTTGCGTGGATTGAACAAAACTTTTTATCATCAAACCGTTACTACCGAACAAATTGTGGGTTATATCAACCAGCAATCCGGCTTAAACTTTACTCCTGTTTTTGATCAGTATCTTCGGTACAAAAACATTCCAACTTTAGAGTTTCGCTTTCAGGACAAGCAGCTTTTAGGGCGATGGATTTCAGATGTTAACGGGTTTACAATGCCGGTAAAGATCAAAGTTAAAAACGGAGAATACCAGTATTTTACTTTGGGTACTTCTTTTACCCCTATAAATCTGTCAACAGCAACCAAAGACAACATTGAGGTTGATACTTTTAATTATTACATTGGTGTTTTGATAGATTAAATTTTGGTTTTACTGTAACGTTTTGCATTAAAATCGCATCTTATATAAAAAAACTTAACCATGAAATCACCTATTAAAACCTTTGCTTTAGCCTTATTGCTCACCGCGCCCGGCAATTTTATCTATGCAAAAACAGCATCGTTTGCTATCAAACCCAGCATCGAAACGCAAGACCGCAAGCTTTCCGGTTTCCATGCCATTGCTTCATCCGGTTCTTTTGATGTGGTATTGAGCCAGGGAAACACGGAATCTGTGCGTGTTAAGGCCGATGCCGACGTGATCAACGAAGTGGTTACCGAAGTTAAAAACGGAACACTGATGATCCATTCTAAAAATAACCATAGCTGGGGCATGAGCCATCTTTGGATCAACAAAACGATCATCATTTATGTGGTAGCAAAGGATCTGAACAGTATTGGCCTGACCGGTTCCGGTGATCTAAAAATCGATAATCAATTCAACACAAACAAATTAGAATTAAGATTGAGTGGTTCCGGCGATTTTCAAGGGAAAATAAACGTAAAAACTTTGGAAGCTTCGGTTTCCGGTTCCGGCGACTTCAGCATTGCCGGCCAAGCTGACGAATCAACTGTAGCCATTTCCGGTTCCGGCGATTTTGAAGGCAAAAACCTGATCACAAAAACCACAGCCATCCGGGTTTCCGGTTCCGGTGATGCTTCTATTTATGCAAGTGAAAAAGTGGAGGCTTCGGTTTCAGGTTCGGGAGACGTGCATTACAGCGGCCATCCAAAAAGTGTTTCTAAAGTAGTACACGGTTCCGGCGATGTTTCCGGTTCGTAGCTGATGCTTCTTTTATCTGCATAAAACTTGTTTAGATTTATAAACCATGGAAACAATAACTGTACATCCGCAAAATAAAGAGCAATTGAGCGCTTTGGAAATTGTACTTAAAGCGATGAATATCCCTTTTGAAAAAGAAGAATTCCCTTACAACTCCGAATTCGTTGCTAAAATAAAAAGAGGGGAAAAGGCCGCAAAAGAAGGCAAAGGCATGAAAGTAGATGTAGCTAACTTGTGGAAATGGAACTATTTGAAGATGCTATTAAAGATTTTGAGTACTGGAAGAAATCCGGGAACTTAGCTGTACAGAAAAAATCAAACAATTGTTCTCCTCTATGCAGGAAACACCATTTGAAGGAATTGGAAAACCAGAAGCTTTAAAACACAGCCTTTCCGGGAAATGGTCAAGACATATCAACAGTGAACATCGAATAGTTTATGAAGTTGAAGGTGGATTAATATATAAAGTCTAATATAACTTTACAGTTAAAGATTTGAGATGCACGATTTTTGAAGTTAAATATTAATGCTTTAGCTAATCTAATTGAAGATATTTAATGGACTTTATATAAGAGTCTATTCTTTAAGAAGTCATTATTGAAAATTGCTGATAAATACTTCTTTTACCACCTAAAAAAAGCGATGACGGGTTAGTTCACCGCTTTTTGCTTTTTATTAGTCATTACAGCCTATTTGCCAAACCGAGTATATAAAACCAGTTGTAAAACATGGTTTATAGTATAACCTTCTGCCCGGTTAATATACTGGTTAAGGTAGCCGGTTTCCAAATCAATCCTCTTGTTTAAACGGTAACCGATAGCGCCATAAGCCCGGTTCTGATCAAAAAACTGTCCGTTTAGTTTTGCACGATTTTGCACGTTAACAAAAATCTCATTCTGCAAACCAACAAACATGCCTTTGGTAAAAACAGAATCCTTTTTAAAAGGAATAATACCTCTGGCAAAGTACCGGAACCGCTGTGCAAAGAACTTGTCCTGATTTCCCTGACTGTTTACGAAGCGCTGCTCCAGCCGGAAACGATGCTGCAAGGTTTTGCCTGTGCCTATTTTATGGGTCAAAATAAATTGTTCAAAAATCCGGTGTTCTGTCCTGAAAGTATTTTCAATCTCTGTTTTACGGTGCGTTCCGGTAAATAAATAACCGGCAGACACAAATTTGCTTTTATTAAAGTAATAACTTAATGCCGGGCGCAGCAACGGATTGCGCAAGTAGCCAAACTGGTTTGCCGAACGAAACTGTGCATCAAACAAAGCGCCCCAATGTTTAGAAAACTTTTGGGTATGAAACCATGCCCCCCAACCGGTAAACTCATTGGTTTGTGCCGATGAAACTTTAAATACAAAAAGCTGCAGGAAAATTGCTGCCGGAAAAATAAGTTTAAACTTCATTAATTATAATTAGCAATGTCGGCAAATATAAATATTAGCGCCGTAAGTTAAATTGAGATGCTTTTGTTTCGTAACTCCTATTGCCCGTGCTTCTTTTATCACCTTAAAATAGGCTTCTCTTTTAAACCCGGAAGCTAACATTAATACTTAAACCGCACCAAATTTTTTCGCCCAATATCATAAATTAACCGAAACGCCTGTTGACTATCGCCCAAATTGCCCGGTGATTGGTGGAAACTCAAGATAAAACTGCCTCTGATCTGGTTATAAATAAAAGGCGTATAAATTAAATCAAGCCGGTTGTACATTTTCTTTTCATAAAAGGAATCCCCATAAGTAATGTGGTGGCCTTGCCCGGCGTAAAAATTATCCTTTAACCCAAAGTGTTTATGGTTCAAATTAATTTCGGCAACAAAACCTTTTGGGATTTGGAAACCAGTTAAACCGCGGCTGCGTTCCAGCGAAAGCATTCCTCCGGCTTCAATCGTGAGCGAATCTAAAAAGGTTTTATGGCTGAAATCCAAACCAACGCGCAATTGTCCGCCACCGTTGTCGCGGATATAATCATTTGGTAATAAAATCCCGGCACCAGCATCATGCAGCAACATAAAATAATGTGATAAAAAGAACGGCCCATAAGGGTTTGGCAGGTATTTGCCGGAAGCGCCAAAGATAAATTGTTCCCGGTCTGTTGCCGTTTGCCGGCTCACCCAATCAATCCAAATCGTTTCTTTTCCCCAGGGGCTTTGGTAGCTGGTCAATAAACCCTGTACGTTTGGCCGGTAATAAAGTAAAGTATCGTTCAATAAAGCAATCGGGTAATCAGTAATCAGATCCTGTCTCGGAAAAGAACCAATATCAAACAACCATCCTTTTTTACCGGTAAAACTGTAGTAAATAACCGGATCGGCTTTCAGGAAGAACGGATTGGCGCCGAATTCGTGAATGCCGTTCACCCCAAAACGAAAATGGTTGACAGAATCTAAGTTAACACCAAGATCCAGCGCGGCACGGGCACCGGAATACGTGTGCGAACGGTCTTCAAAAGCCCGGTACTCCCGGTTGTCCATAAAACCAAAGCCGTTGAAATGAATGTCTAAGTTTTGGGCAATACCATTTTTAACCCCTAAAAGAAGCATCAGGGCAAAAAAACAACAGGTGCGTAAAGTATAGTTCATAGTTTATTGAATGTTGAGGTTGATAATTCCGCTGCTGCGCGGCCCGGAAAACGGCGGTGTTTTGATGGAGAACAAAAGCGTGTATTTCCCTTTTTGTAACGGTGCTTTTAAGTTGAACGGAAAGTTACGCGTTTCTCCCGGTTTAAACTTAAGCTGATTAAAATCCGGCTGGGCTAACTGATCACTTAAAACGGAATCTTTCTGCATGATATAAGCCCGTAAAACTACAATTTGCCGCTGATTTTCATTACTGAAATTAACTGTTTTAGAATAGGGATTGGTGATCTTTAGCTGAAGCGGAACTATTTTTCCTGCTGAAGTATTGATTTGTACCGAATCCACTTCCACCAACATTTTCTGATAGGTCCGTAACTGGTTGATCCATCCGCCAAAAAAAACACCTTTTGCGGTTTTTAAAGTATCTGTTTTGATTCCTTTTACAGGCTCGTCCGTAATATAATAAACGCGTTTTTGCTGCAAACTGTCTTCCAACGGCCAAATGTCAAACTGTGTGCGGCGGTAAAAGCGCGAATCATAAGCAAACCCTTTCAGCGAGTTGGTATAATAACTGTACCAGGAAGGATCCTGAAATTGATCCTGAAAGACAACATAAGCATTGCCTGCTTTTTGTTTGATTGTTTCTGTCCATCCCGGATTGCCAAAGTAGCTTTTGATGACACCAACTTTCATGCTGACCGGGTTTTTAACCATCAGCCCTAAACGCATCAGCAGTAAAAGTAAAATATTGACGTATAAAAGCGGCTGCAGCCATTGCGGTTTAGGCTTGTTTTTTAGGGAGATCAAGACCAGCATCACCAACGGTAAAAACCCGATTAATGTCCAATGAGGTTGTACAGCAACTTTCAAAGTATTTGCCAGGAAAAACAGCAGCGTTCCTACAAAATTAAACAGCAGCGTGCGGGTAAAAATATCTTTTGCACGAAAACGGGCAACTTGATAAAACCAAAACCAGCTTACCAACGGGCCAGCCATAAAAAGCTGTCCAATTAAAAATAAATAAGTAAACTGGAATTGATAATGGTCAGCTTCACGTTCAACCAAATGATATTTTATGGAAGGAAAACCGTGGTTGATTTGCCAAAAAACATGCGGTAAAAACAGTATCAGCGTGAGTGTGGCAACCATCCAAAAGGATTTTCGGCACAGTAGTTTCGGGTTGGCGATAAGCGTAAAAACTACCAGCAGCACCGCGTGGTATTTGCTGTATAAAGCGCCGGCAAGCGATAAACTAAGCAAAAGAGCAATTCCAGGCGTGTCTTTTTCTAAATATCGCTGGTAAAAGAAGTAGAACAACGTGCCGAAAAAGAACAGCGGCGCATCCGGCGTGGTGGTAAAACCGAAGATATGAAAGATGGAAATGGAGCTAATAACGAGGATAAACCACTTGGCTTCTACCTGATATTTTTTGACAATCTGCCACAAAACCCACCACGAAAAAGTACTGCTCAATACAGTAAGCAAGCGTAAACTTAACTCATTATGAAACAAAGAATCACCGGCACGGATAAATAAAGCAACCATCGGCGGATGATCAAAATAGCCCCAATCCAGAAAACGAGAGTAAAGCCAGTAATACGCTTCGTCGGGGTGAAGCTCGGTAAAATAACTTTGCAGTAAATTGACTAAAGTCCAGACAAGCAGAAAGTATTTTACCGGTTGAGCTGATAACCTGTTTTTTTCAGCAGAAAAACTGGTCATTTAGTCTGTGGAGTGAGCATTGCCAAAGGTAATTATTTACGAAATAGGTTTTTTGCCGGTAAAAACAGCATCAGTTTAAATCCCTCTCCGTTTTTTTTCTTTGCTGATCAAACCCAACTCGCGGCTGGTTTGTCCGGCAATGGCAGTATTTTCCTGCGCCCGCCGAAAAAGATAGGGCAATACTGCTTTTACCGGCCCAAAAGGTACGTACTTGGCCACATTATAACCAGCGTTGGAAAGGTTAAAACTTAGATTATCGCTCATACCCAAAAGTTGGGAGAAGTAAACATGCGGATGGTTGTGGCTGATCTGCTGTTCGTTCAACAGATCAGCAAGCAATCTGCAGCTTTGTTCGTTGTGTGTCCCGGCCACAAAAGCAATCCGGTCGAGATGGTCCACACAAAATAAAACAGCCAGGTCATAATCGCGGTCTGTCGCTGTTTTGTCCGGCTGGATCAACGTGGGATAACCTTTTGCTAAAGCCCGTTTATTTTCTTTTTCCATATAGGCGCCCCGCACTAATTTTGCGCCCAGCAAAAATCCTTCCTCAACAGCAGTTTTATAATCTGCTTTTAACGAAGCTAATTTGTCGTGCCGGTAAAGCTGGTAAGTATTGTAAACCATGGCTTTTTTTTGATTGTAGTGCCGCATCATGTTCAGGGCAAGTAAATCAATGGTGCGTTGGATCCAGGTTTCCTCGGCATCAATCATCACAGGCACATCCAATTCAAAAGCGGTTTTACATATCTTATCTATGCGGTCAAAAACCTTTTGCCAGTCCGCTTCTTCTTCCGCAGAAAATTGCAAACCGGCATCTGCTTTTTCCAGCAGCTCAAAACTGCCTACGCCGGTAACTTTAAAAACCGTTAAAGGGATAGCTGCATCGCCTTTTGCCCTTTTGATTGTAGCAATGATTTGGTCGCGCGTGTTATCAAAAACAGCTTCTTCGTTTTCCCCTTCCACCGAATAATCCAATATTGTCCCTACTTTTCCGGTTTGCAGGTTACGGATCGCTGGTTCACATTCGGCAATGGTTTCCCCTCCACAGAAATGATTAAAAACAGTAGCTTTAATCAGTGATTTGATAGGTAAACCAATTTTGAAAGCAAAGTTGGTGATGGGCGGACCGATTTTGACCAGAAAGTTTAAGTTGATGATTTTAAAGAGCCAATAAGCGTGTTTCAAATCGGCATTGTTGGCATGGCGAAAAGCGATTTCGGTGTTTTCAAAAGATAAAGGTGGGTTTCTGGCAATTGCTTTGCTCGGCTCCGGGATTTCCATCTAACAAAATTAGGGATTGAACAACAGAATAACGCCCGATAACAGCAATTTTATATTTTTGCAACCGCATGATCGAATTTAAATTAGAAGGCGGATTTATCCCGCTGATCCAGTTGTTAAAAGCAACCCACTTAGTGCAAACCGGCGGAGAAGCGCAAATTGTGGTGTCTGAAGGAAAAGTAAAATACAATGGCGAGGTTGATTTCCGCAAAAGGTTGAAAGTAAAAGTTGGTGATAATGTGGAATTTAACGGCCAAAAAATACGGGTAAAATAAGCATGGAAACGATACAAAGCATTTCTTACCCGGTTGTTTTTAACGATGGTTTTGCCGGATTGAACCGGTTTTTGCAGCAAGGAAAATACAGCAAAGTATTCTTTTTGGTGGATGAGCAAACCGAAAAACATTGCCTGCCGCTGCTGATTGAAAAACTGGATATAAAGGAATATGATTTGATCGAAGTTACCTCGGGCGAGGAAAACAAGAACATTGATTTTTGCATCGGCATCTGGCGGACGTTGATTGATTTCGGTGCCGACCGCAACAGTTTGCTCATCAACGTTGGCGGCGGCGTAATTACAGATATGGGCGGTTTTGCAGCTTCCACTTTTAAAAGAGGGATTGATTTTGTGCAGGTCCCAACCACTTTGCTTTCTCAGGTTGACGCTTCTGTTGGCGGCAAAACCGGCATTGATATGGACCACCTGAAAAACATCATCGGTACGTTTGCACAACCAAAAGCTGTTTTTATTGATACAAATTTTCTGAAAACTTTGCCGCATCGGCAGTTGGCTTCCGGTTTTGCCGAAATGCTGAAGCATGGATTGATTGCAGACCGCACCTATTTTTACCTGCTAAAAGAAGCATCCCCGGAAACAATAGATCCGTCGCTGATCCTCCATTCCATCGAAATAAAAAACAATATTGTGCTGCAGGATCCGGAAGAAAAAGGCTTACGTAAAATCCTGAATTTCGGTCATACGATTGGCCATGCGGTAGAAAGTTTCTCCTTACAAAATGAAAAAAATTCACTGCTGCATGGCGAAGCGATTGCTATCGGTATGATTTGCGAGGCATATTTGTCCCACAAAAAAACAGGGTTATCACAAGAAGGGCTAACAGAAATTGTACAAACTTTCAAGCAGTTTTATGAAAAATATACGCTAAAAGAAGCATCAATCCCAGCTTTAATTGAATTGATGAAAAGCGACAAAAAGAATAATTCGGGAAAGATCAACTGCTCGTTATTGACACAGATTGGACAATGTACTATTGATATTTTCTGTACCGAAGATGAACTTTGTGAAACTTTATCCTTCTACCAGAACACATAAGTTTTCATGCTTCATTTAGATCTTAAAAACCAAGCCGCTGCCGGGTTATTTGCCCTGCTGATTATCCTCACGCTCGTGGAGATGTATTTCAGCTACCGAGAAGACCGGAAATATTACGAAAAACACGATACCTGGACGAATATTTACCTCACAACTTTAACTTTTTTCATTAATCTGATCGTTAAAAGCGGAACGTTTTTTGTGCTGAATTACTTTTACCAGTTCCGTTTTTTTGAGATCAAAAACGTGGCGCTTTACTGGTTCGTACTGGTTGTTGTACAAGATTTTTTGTACTGGATTTTACATTACGTTGGCCATTATTGCCGCCTATTTTGGGCGATGCATGTTACGCACCATTCTTCTGAACATTTTAATCTGACCACCGGTTTCCGGTCTACCGTTTTTGAACCTTTTTACCGTGTGTTTTTTTATTTACCGCTTGCGCTGATGGGCTTTTCGGCAATAGATATTTTATACGCATACCTGCTGACCCAACTTTATGGAAATTTGGTACATACACAAGCAGCAGTCAATTTCCCCAAATGGTACAGCTTTGTTTTTGTAACACCTGCCCATCACCGCATCCATCATGCTTCCAATGTGCCTTATTTAGATAAAAATATGGGCATGATGCTGATTATTTGGGACCGGATGTTTGGTACTTATCAGGAAGATTTACCCGAACCAATCAAGTACGGTCTAACTACACAACCAGAAGATATGGGCGCGGTAAATATCATCTTCCATGAATGGAAAGCCTTAATTGCTGATGTAAAAAAAGCACCTACTTTTTCAACTAAAGTTAAATATCTGGTGATGCCGCCAGGCTGGAGCCATGATGGCAGTACGCAGGTTGCCAAGGTGATGCAGCAGGAGTATTATGCGGAGTTGGAACGGGCGAAAAGATCAGAATTTTATGTGCTAAAAGAAGTATCTGCCTAAAAATTTTCAATTATGTTATTACCAGAAAAACTTGCACAACTTCATTCTGATTACGGTGTATATTCTTACAAAGCTTTACAATCTGATAAAGGAAACATATTAACTACACTTAAAGAGTTTTCCGTCTTTAATTATTTAAGTAGTTTTTATAAGGGATATATAGAATTCTACGCTCAATCGGAAGTTATATTAACAAATGATGAACGTGCTCGAAGTAAAGACTTGTTTTTCATTGGAAATGAAGTAGTCAAAACAAATCAAGCAAAGCTATTTTTTGTTTTTGAGGGATCTTTATCTGATTCAGAAAAACTTAGTATAACTGTTTTAGCTCATCTATGGTTACAAAATCAAGATGATATTATTGATAAGTTTTGTGGTAAACACAATTGGTGGACAAAACCAAATTATAAAGATGTTAAAGATAAACTTAAAATAATTCCGGAATTTGCACAAAACGCTTACGTTACTGATGCAATCCGAGTAGAAAAATGAACATAAAAATCGCGAATTAATCTATAAAGAAATAGAGCTGTTAAAACCCGAAATAGTGGTTTGTGTAGGTAAAGCCGCTCAATCTATTGTGGGCATGAAGTATTTGGAACAGAATACAAAATTTCATAGCGTAAGATTTCCAAAATACACAAATGAAGAACAAGCATATGAAGAGTTGTTTCAAATTTTGACTAAAGTTCTAAGCATTGGATAAGTTAATTTTATATCTATCTTAAAATTAAAATGGTAAAAGATCATCATCACTAATCCCATTAATGTTCTTCAAAGTATGATATTTTTCATCAATAAAAGCCATTAACTCTATCAGATGCTGCACATTTTGATCGGTCAAGTTTTTAAAATCTTCAAGCTTAAAATTTACAATTTCACCATTTTCAAATAAATCATCAACCTCTTTTAATTCGCCTTGCATACCTAAATTCAGAACTAAATTATAGATAATACTATTGAAATCTTCAAGTTTGTTAATGGCTTCAATCAATAAAGTTCTGTATTTTGTACCTGTTTTATTTGAACTATCCATAATGAATTGATCTGATTTTACTACTAAATATACAATTTTTTATAAGCATATTTTAGCTTATCGTCCAATAAGTCAGAAAATAATTGAAAATTTTCTTGACAATCTCATTTTTCCATGTACATTTGAAAACACAATACAACAATGACAATTAACAACACATTCTTTTTCGGATTCTTCTATTTTTACTTTAGCGGTAAGAGCCGGGTCTGATATGTAAAATCTTAAATAAAGAAACAAAACATCAAAAAGTCCCGGCTCGAAAAGCCGGGACTTTTTGCATTGTAAAAACAGCATGAACAAACCACGCGTTGCCATACAAGGGATCAAAGCTTCTTTCCACCAGGAAGCGGCTGTCAAGTTTTTTGGCGAAGACATTGAACTGGTAGAATGTACTTCTTTTAAGCAAACTTTTGAAGCGTTAAACCGAAAAGAAGCGGATTACGTGGTAATGGCGATAGAAAACAGCATTGCCGGCAGTTTGCTGCCCAATTATTCGCTGATGATGAACTACAATTTTCCTGTGGTTGGCGAAGTTTCCCTACGCATTCAACTGCATCTTTTAGCTTATCCGGGTGTAAAGTTTGAAGATGTTAAATATGCCATCTCCCACCCGATCGCTTTGCGGCAATGTGTTGATTTTATGGAGGAATATCCGCAGATCAAAGTCATTGAAAGTACCGATACAGCTGCTTGTGCCAAACGTGTGCATGATGAAAAGCTGATGGACACCGTTGCCATTGCCAATACGATGGCGGCTGAATTATATGAACTGAACCCGCTCGAAAAGCGCATCGAATCCAACAAAAAGAATTTCACCCGTTTTTTGATCATGGCGGATAAGCAAAACGGCGTGGTTGCCAATCCAAATAAAGCTTCTCTTTGTTTTCAGGCCGGAAACGAAGTTGGCTCGCTGGCCAAAGTGCTCAATATTTTTGCAGAACATGAAGTGAACCTCAGCAAAATACAATCTATGCCGGTTTTAGGCAAGCCCAATGAATATAATTTTTACGCTGATGTAGAATGGCAGGAAGCCCGGCAATATGATGCTGCTATTAAACAGGTTTTAAAATACACGCAAAACTTTAATATTTTAGGCGAGTACCACAAAAACGACAAAATTTAACATGCTTCTTTTATCACCTAAAATCCTTTAAACCCGATAAAATTAAAACCCCATCATTATGAAACTCGACCTTAAAATACAACCGCTCAGCTCCTGGATGAAAATCAACCACGAGCCATTGCTGATCGCCGGCCCTTGCAGTGCCGAAACCGAAGAACAATTAGTTGCCACCGCACATTTAATTGCCAAAACCGGTAAAGCAAGTGTTTTGCGTGCAGGCATTTGGAAACCGCGTACCCGTCCCGGCGAATTTGAAGGCATCGGCAGCATTGGCCTGGAATGGCTGAAACGCGCCAAAGCAGAAACCGGTTTGCCAACGGCCGTGGAAGTGGCCAATGCCAAACATGTGGAAGAAGCTTTGAACGCTGGTGTTGATATTTTATGGATCGGTGCGCGTTCTACAGCTAACCCGTTCACGGTACAGGAAATTGCAGATGCCTTAAAAGGCGTGGATGTGCCGGTGATGGTTAAAAACCCGGTAAATCCTGATCTTTCTTTGTGGATTGGCGCCTTGGAACGCATCAATGCGGCCGGAATCACCAAACTCGCTGCAATTCACCGCGGGTTTTCTTCTTTCGAGAAATCAGCCTTCCGCAATGAACCGCATTGGGACCTGGCGATCAGCTTAAAAACTTTAGCACCGGAATTACCAATGATCAATGATCCAAGCCATATTTGTGGTAACCGCGAATTGATCCCTTATATCGCCCAAAAAGCGTTGGACATGGACATGCAGGGCTTGATGATCGAATCGCATTTGGATCCTTCTGTTGCTTGGACAGATGCGAAACAACAGCTAACGCCTTCTGCTTTAAGTGACCTGATGGATCATCTAACCCAACGCAAACCGGAACTGAAAGACAAAGCCGTGATTGATAAAATGGCAGAATTGCGTAAAGAAATTGATAAAATTGACGATCAGATCATTTCTAAAATGGCCGAAAGAATGGCGGTTGTAGAAAAAATCGGTAATTATAAAAGAGACAACAACGTTACAATTTTACAGGTAAGCCGTTGGGACGAGATTTTGCACAAACGTACCGCTTATGCCCGTGCATTAAAGCTAAGTACTGATTTTACCGAGAAGCTGCTGGAGCTGATGCACCATGAATCCATCCGCAAGCAAACCGAAATCATGAACCATACTACCGTTGCCGAAGCTTAATGGAAGCGGGGAATTTAATCCTAAGCAAGCCAGACCGTGTGGTCAACGCCACCATCCGGCTTACCGGTTCTAAAAGTGAATGCAACCGTGCTTTGGTAATTGCAGCTTTAAGCGAAGGAAAAGTGCAAGTGGAAAACCTGTCGGAAGCAGCAGATACAGTTACGTTGGCGGGGGTTTTGGAGAAGGGCTTTCAGCAATCAGCAATCAGCAATCAGCTACCGAACGCGGACGAAAAGCTGGTGGCTAATGGCTCTCGGCTGACAGCTACCATCAACATCGGCCCGGCCGGCACAGCTATGCGTTTTTTGACCGCATTTTTCACCCTGCAAAAACAGCATCAGGTGGTGTTGACCGGAAGCGAGCGGATGAAACAGCGGCCGATTGGTGTTTTGGTAGATGCTTTACGAAGTTTAGGAGCTACAATTTCTTATGAAGAAAAAGAAGGGTTTCCACCAATTAAAATAACCGGAGGTTTTGAACAAAAAACTGTTGATGTTAGTATTCAGGGCGATATTAGCAGTCAGTACATTACGGCTTTGTTGCTGATTGCTTCTCAATTGCCTCTGGGTTTAAATTTGCATATTGAAGGAGAACTAACGTCGAAACCTTATGTGGAAATGACCTTATCCATGTTGCAGCAATGCGGCATTCAACATCAATGGAACGAGAATGTGATCTCCATTAAAAATCAGCCTTTTCATCCGGCAACTATCTATGTAGAACCAGATTGGAGCGCAGCTTCTTACTGGTATGCCATCGTGGCTTTGTGTGATGAAGCAGAAATTTTCCTGCCGGGATTAACACTTTACAGTTTGCAAGGTGATAGTACGATCACGGAGATCATGGCTAATTTCGGCATTACTTCCCAGTTTAAAGACGGCGGCGTTTGGCTGAAGAAAGAACCGAAAGCAGTTGTCCGTAAGATTTTTGATTTCAAAACTTGTCCGGATTTAGCACAAACGATAATTGTGGTTTGTGCAGCTTTAGGCCACGATGCTTCTTTTACCGGCTTAGAAACCTTAAAGATCAAAGAGACCGACCGGGTAAAAGCACTGCAAACCGAACTGGCAAAAATCGGCGTAGAACTGATTGAAAAAGGCCAGGTCTACAAATTAAACTGTGCTAAAAGAAGCATCCCCGAGAAAGTTTTCATCCATACTTACGAAGATCATCGCATGGCAATGGCTTTTGCACCGTTGGCTTTGATTATACCGGAAGTGGAAATCGAAGATTTTAAAGTGGTGGAGAAATCTTATCCGGGTTTTTGGAAAGATTTGGAAAAGGCAGGGTTTTCAGTAAAATATTAACCAATTGTCATCTCGACCGAAGGGAGGGATCTTCATCAAACAAGCAAATACAATTCGCTTAGAAGAAGATTCCTCCTATCGTCGGAATGACAGAACACAGCATTGTCATCTCGACCGCAGGGAGAGATCTTCTTTCAACTTTTAAGTGATGCTTCTTTTATCACCTAAAAAAAACATCGTTCTTGTTGAAAGAAGATTCCTCCTATCGTCGGAATGACAAAAAAAACAAAATAATGGCAGGCAATACTTTCGGACAAGCGTTCCGCATCACCACTTTCGGCGAATCTCATGGCGTGGCCATCGGTGTTATTATTGATGGTTGTCCGGCTGGTTTGGAAATCAATTTGGAGTTTATCCAATCGGAATTAGACAAGCGTAAACCCGGACAATCTAAAATCACCACGCAACGCAAAGAAAGCGATACCGTACGAATCCTGTCGGGTATTTTTGAAGGAAAATCAACCGGAACGCCAATTGCCATGCTGATCCCGAATGAAGATCAGCGTTCCAAAGATTACTCGCATAACGAAAATACTTTCCGCCCTTCGCACGCAGATTTCACCTATCAAACGAAGTATGGCATCCGCGATCATCGTGGTGGCGGCCGTTCTTCTGCACGGGAAACCGCAGCGCGTGTAGCAGCCGGAGCCGTTGCAAAACTGCTGCTTCAAACACAAGGGATTGAGATTTTAGCTTCGGTAACCAGCGTTGGTAAAATGAATGCGCCAGAAGTAAAGATTGAGAATGTCCAAGATTTTATCCGTATCCGCGAAGAAAATATTGTCCGATGCGCCGACCCGGAAACGGCAGCATTAATGATCGATTACATTGATGACATCCGCAAAAAAGGTGATACCGTTGGCGGGAAAATCAGTTGTACGATTTTGAATTGCCCGGTTGGTTTAGGCGAACCTGTTTTTGATAAATTACATGCTGATTTAGGTAAAGCGATGCTTTCCATCAATGCCGTTCATGGTTTTGAATACGGTTCTGGTTTTGCCGGAAGTGAAATGCTGGGTTCGGAACATAATGATATTTTCCGCAAAGATGAAGAAGGAAATATCCAAACTTTAACCAATAATTCCGGCGGCATCCAAGGCGGCATCAGCAACGGAATGCCCATTACATTTAAAGTTGCTTTTAAACCAGTTGCAACGATTATGCAAAACCAGGAAACAATTGATGCCGAAGGAAACACAGCCGAAATAAAAGGAAAAGGACGCCATGATCCTTGTGTGGTTCCGCGTGCGGTGCCAATTGTGGAAGCAATGGCTGCGCTGGTTTTGGCGGATTTGTGGCTGCGGAATTTGGGTGCAAAGTTGTAAAGTTGGATGCTTCTTTTATCGGGTAAAAATTGGTGTGCTAAAAGAAGTATTTGTTTTATAATTCAAAATAACCATCTTTGTAATGCGCTTTAAGGCTGTGTCCAATTGTGCGAATACGCAACTTAGATTTTATATCTACGACGTACCACGTTATCAGCTTTAAAGCGTTTTTTATGCTTTAATATGTAGCGAGTAAAGCTGATATTCATTTATCGTTTGCCGTACATAAAGCCAAACGATAAACCTTTTTGCATCCACGTCTATCAGACTTTCAAATTTTAGATACCGTAAAATATCTGGTCTGCCTTTGTTATCTGCTTCACTATTTGTAAAAACTGCATTTTTAATAATTGAAGGAAGACTTGCCAAAGCATGTGCTTTAACATCGCCAAACTTTGAAGTTGCTTTATCGATAAAAGTGTTGCTTATAAGGAATAAATATCCAGTTTCCTCGTTTATATGCGTTGTGTTAAGATAATTAGCTATCAATCAAAGCTTAATTAAATTCCTAAATTCTTTTTGTGATTGTTGGTTACGACAAAGAATAGGAGTATCACAAACAGTTAGAAGCATTTGATAAAGTTATCATATAGAAACTAATTTAACTATAAAACAACCTAATTATTGATTCAGGTTGATGCTTCTTTTATCAGGTGAAAATTGGTGTGCTAAAAGAAGTATTTGGTTTATACTTTATAAATAAGAATCTTTGTTATACGCTTTAAAGTTGTGTCCATTTCGTGCGAATACGCAACTTAAATTTCTATTTAAGACGTACCACATTATCAGCTTTAAAGTGTTTTTTATGCTTTTATGTTAAGAGTTGATGCTTCTTTTATCGGGTAAAATTAGTGTAATAAAAGAAGCATGTGTTTTTTTGTTAGATTACAAATTCAATATTTAATACTCTTCGTATAAAGAATGGAATTATAAATCCAACAAAAAGAAATATGATGAATATTGAATTTAACAGCTTAAAACCAGTTAAGTATTTCTTGTACATTATACTTTTAATTTGTGCAAGTTGCAGAGAACCAAAACCACCCCAAGTTACATTTGATATTCCTGCATTAATTGGAAAGAATATTGATGAAGTAAGGAAAGTTTTAGGTAAACCTTTGGAAAATCCTCCTGATCCTTCAAAACCCAAGAAAGAACACTTTGAAAATCTTTATGACAAAGAGGAACAACTCCTATTAATTTATTTTTATCCTAATACCAGAAAAATAGAGTCATTTCATATTGTTTCTTCTGTAGGTTATGATAGTGTTAAAACTGTATTAAAAATA
>JAABUS010004616.1_pt1 | contig 19513 bp, 19 predicted proteins | sample 5560161 | NCBI WGS metagenome assembly JAABUS01 (sample SAMN10711885, study PRJNA513376) | rock metagenome | isolation source: Antarctica rocks | place: Antarctica: Victoria Land, Trio Nunatak nord | collected 2016-01-04 | reverse complement strand
CGCCGCGGCGACCCGAGGGTTGACGACGGATCCGTCCGGCGGCAGCAGCCGAGGGTTCGTGATCTGGCCGCCGTGCGCGCCGCGCGCGACGAGCACGCCCCGTGTACCCCCTGGGTGCCGAAGACGAGCGTCGCGCGGCCCTGGCGGTCGACGGCGAGCGCCCGGATCGGGCGCGTGTCGAGGCCGGACTGCGCGAAGCCGAGCTCGACGGGCGCGACCAGCAGTTGTCCCGTCGGGACGCAGCGTGAACGGCCGCAACCGGTACGGCTTGCCCGAGCCCCGGCGCGGGGACTGCGCTCGGCGACGAACAGCCGCCCTGCGGGTCGTGACGCGCGGTCAGCCGTTGATCGCCGAGCCCGTCGACGCGGTGAGCCGCCGGACGCGGAACGCCCGGCCGGTCTTCGTCCGCAGCGCGATCCGGATGCCGTCGGAGGCTTCCCAGGCCACGAGCGCCGCGCCTCCGGGCCCCGCGGCGACCGCGGGCGCCACCGCCTGCCAGCGCCCGACGGCCCGCGAGGCGTCGAAGCGCCCGCGTGCTTCGCCGGTCGCCAGGCGGACGTCGCGGGAGCGAAGGTTGCGCGTTCGCGTCCGTTTTCGCTCGCGTCTGGGTTGGCCAGTCCGGGCGCTCGTAGAGCCGGCGTCAGCCCACCCGCGCGACCACCGTCGTGTGGAACGCCAGGCGATGCTCCTCCTCGACCCGGAAGCCCGTCGCCTCGAGCATCGCCCGCACCGCTCCGGGCGACATGCCCCAGTACCAGTTGACGTAGCCGGCCTCGGGGCGGAAGGGATCGGTGAGCCCGGGGTGGGAGCCGGGCCGGGGCGCGAACTCGCACCGCGTCCCGCGAAGCGGAAGGGTCTCCGTGGCCAGGATCAGCGTGCCGGTGGTCAGCGCGCGGAGGCGCTCCAATGTCAGCAGCGGGTGCGGCGCGTGGTAGAGCACGCCGGAGCACCAGACGACCTCGTGCGGGCCGACGGCCCGGACCGTCTCAGGGTCGTGCAGGTCGCCGCGGACGAAGCGGACCTGCGAGCCGCGCCGCGCGTGCTCGGCGCGGTAGGCCGCGCTCTCCTCCATCACGTCGACGCCGGTGACGCGGGCTGCTCCCGCCGCCTCAGCGGCGAACGCGATCGCGCCGTCGACCGACCACATGCAGCCCACGTCGGCGAACGAGCGCCCGCGCGCGTGCCGCGCGACGAGCTCCTCGCGCGGCGGGGCGCCGCGCGAGAGGCGCCGGCGCAGGCGGACGGTGGGGCGCATGACGGCCGCAGGCTACGCCGTCCGGGGCGGGCGGCTGCGGCTGAAGCTACGGTGCGTCGGGTGATCGTCCGGGTGAGGCTCTTCGCGGCCCTGCGCGAGCGCGCGGGAACCGACCGGCTCGAGCTCGAGCTGCCCGACGGTGCCCGGGTCGCCGACGCGCTCGCCGCCGTCGACGGACTCGCGGAGGGTCTGCCGCTCGTGCTCGCCGTCAACCGCGAGTACGCCGCGCCCGACCAGCTGCTCCAGCCCGACGACGAGCTCGCCGTGGTGCCGCCCGTCTCCGGCGGCTCGGCGAGCATCCACACCGCCGTCGTCGACCACGCGCTCTCGCTCGACGCGCTCGCGGCGCGGGTGCGCGACCCGCGCGCGGGCGCCGTCGTGACGTTCTCCGGCGTCACCCGCGACGTGGGCTTCCTCGACTACGACGGCTACGCCGAGATGGCCGAGCGGGAGCTGCGCCGCATCGTCGAGGAGGCGGTCGCCGCCCACGGCCTCTGCGCCGCGGCCGCCGAGCACCGCACGGGCCGCGTCGCGACCACGGAGGCCTCGATCCTCGTCGCCGCGAGCGCGCCCCACCGGCCTGCCGCGTTCGCGGGTGCCCGCCAGATCATCGACCAGGTCAAGGAGCGGCTGCCGATCTGGAAGCAGGAGGAGGGGACGTGGAAGCACGAGCACATGCCGCCGACGAGCCCCGCCTAGTCCAGCGGGGGTCCCTGTCGTCGACCAGCTCTACACCGCGCCGCCCGCAGCGGCCGGCGCGGTCGGGTCTGCTGCCGGCGCCTCGCCGTGCTCGCGGGACAGGTACTCCTCGGCCCACATGGGGTTCTCGCGGGAGCGCTCGACCGTGCGCAGCAGGTCGCTCATCGTCGCGACCTCCTCGACCTGCTCCTTGAGGAACCACTGGACGAACTGCTCGGACTGGTAGTCGCCGTGCTCCCGCGCCACGGCGGCGAGCCCCTCGATCTGGCGGGTGACCCTGCGCTCCTGCTCGAACGCGACCGCGACGGGCTCGACGATGTCGGCGAAGCCGTTCCGCGGGCCCGCGACGGCCGGGATGATCGCGTCCTCGTCCGCGTCGAGGAGGTACTTGACCATCATCATCGCGTGGTTGCGCTCCTCGAGCGCCTGGGCGTAGAAGAAGCTCGCCAGGCGCGGGAGCGTCTCGTCGTCGTAGTAGATCGCCACCGCGACGTACTGCTGGCTCGCGGCGAACTCGCTGGCGATCTGCTCGTTGAGCTTGGCGACGAAGGCAGGGGCGGGCATGGGCAGGACGATATCCGACTGCAAAGGTGCGTTTTTGCTTAGGGACGCCTAACATGGTGGTCGATGCCGACGACGGTCACCGCGAAGAAGTCGTGCTGCAAGGACAAGCCGCGCTGCAAGCGCTGCCCCGTGGTGCTCAAGCGCCTGGCCGACGCCGGCCTGGCCGAGCGCGTCGACAAGCGGACCTACCGCCTGTCGGGAGACGTCACGAAGAAGGACTTGAAGGCCGCACGCAAGCCGCGCACGCCGGCCGCCCGCTAGCCTGCGGCCGCTATGGCCACCGCACTTGTCACCGGCGGCGCCGGCTTCCTCGGCTCGCACCTCTGCGACGAGCTCCTTCGTCGCGGGCACCGCGTCATCTGCGTCGACAACTTCGAGACGGGCAACCTCACGAACATCGAGCACATCCGGGTGCCCGAGTTCGAGGTCCTGCACGTCGACATCGTCAAGCCGTTTCACGTCGAGGCGCCCGTCGACTTCGTCTACCACCTTGCCTCGCCGGCCTCGCCGATCGACTACCTGCGGCTGCCGCTGCACACGCTGAAGGTCGGCTCCCACGGCACCCACCACGCGCTCGGCCTGGCCAAGAAGCATCGGGCGCGCTTCCTCGTGGCCTCGACGAGCGAGGTCTACGGCGACCCGCAGGTCCACCCGCAGAGCGAGGACTACTGGGGCCACGTCAACCCGATCGGCCCCCGCGGGGTCTACGACGAGGCCAAGCGGTACGCCGAGGCGCTCACGATGGCCTATCACCGCCAGCAGGGGGTGGACACGGCGATCATCAGAATCTTCAACTCGATCCTCGCCGACGAGCAGGTGCTCTTCGACGACGGACGCGAGCTGCGGCGCGAGACCGCGCAGGAACTCGCCGGGCGGCTGGCCACACGGGCGCTGGCGGCGGGATTGATTCCCGCCCGCGCGCCCGCCGGCGGACTGGCGACCGCGGAGCTCACGCCGGGCTTCGAGTACCCCGTCGAGGGCTTCTGCGTCCCGTCGTTCGGCGAGGGCGGCAGGATGGTCGCGGCCGAGCCGACGGCGTTCGTCGGTCATCCGACGAGCGCGCGCTGCTTCGAGGTCCGCACGAAGTACGGCCGCGCGATCCGCGTGACCGGGGACCACTCGATCTTCGTCGAAGGCGCCGACGGCGAGCCCGTCGCCAGGCCGGTCAGCGAGTTGGAGATCGGCGAGCGGGTGGCGATCGCCCGCCGAGTCGAAGTTCGCGAGCGCGACCGGACCCACGTCAGCCTCGTCGAGGTCTGGCGCCGCGCCGAACGCGACCCCTGGGAGCTGACCGTCACGGCGCCGGGGCTCGGGGCCACGGCGTGGGCGCATCGGCAGGATCTCTTCGCGCTCCTCGTCACCGAACGGCGCAATCCCGGACCCCATTGGCGCAACGGTGCCTGGACGAAGCTCATCAGCATGCGGCAGAGCGATCGGGTGCCGCTTGCGATCCTCCGTCGCCTCGGCCAGTTCCCGGAGCAGGCCCGGGTCGGACTGCGTGTGGCCGGTGGCAGCGCGTCGCTGCCCGCGCGCATCGAGATCACCGATGATCTTCTGTGGCTTCTCGGCCTGTACGTCGCTGAAGGCTGCTGGCAGCGCAACTCGCACGACGCGTTCATCACGCTCTCGTGTGACGACGCGCTGCTCGATCGCGCACAGGCGATCATCGAGCGCGCGCTCGGGCTTCACTGCGTGCGGATCGCCGCCAGCCCGAAGCGTTCCGCGTCGATGGCTGTCCACTCGCAGCTGCTGCTGATGGTGCTGGAGCACCTGGGCTTCGACGGCGGCGAGAAGCGGATCCCCGGGTGGATTCTGGGTCTGCCGCTTGCCCGCCTCAAGTGGTTTCTCGAGGGTTACCGCGAGGGCGACGGGGTGCATTCTGGACGACACTTCGACGAGCAGGTCCGCCACGAGTTTTCGACGACATCAACGCCGTTGAAGGACGACCTGGTGGTGGTCTTCGCGCGGTTCGGGCTCGTGCCCTCGGTCGGACGCTATGCGAGCCGCAAGGACGAGCGCTCGTTCCCGTTCTGGCGCCTCACCCTCGCCAGGGTCACCCCGTGGTCGCCGCTCGATTGGGATGCCGGCGTGGAGCAGACACTCCAGGCACGCGTTCACGGCGACCTCGTCTGGGTGGCGATCACCGCCATCGAGGAGATCGACGCGACGCCGCTCGTCTACGACTGGTCGGTTCCCGGTCACGAGAACTTCTGGGCCGGCGGCGGGGTGATGGCCCATAACACCTACGGGGCCCGCATGAGGGCCCACGACGGCCGCGCGATCCCGACGTTCCTGCGCCAGGCGCTCCAGGACCGGCCGATCACGGTCTTCGGGACGGGCGAGCAGACGCGGTCGTTCTGCTACGTCGACGACCTCGTCCGCGGCATGATCGCCCTGGCCGAGAGCGGCGAGCACATGCCCGTGAACGTGGGCAACCCGAACGAGTTCACGCTGCTCGAGCTCGCCCACGCGGTCATCGAGGCGACGAGCTCGGGCTCGGAGATCGTCTACGAGGCACTCCCGACCGACGATCCCCAGGTGCGACGCCCGGACATCACCCGCGCACGCGAGCTGCTCGGCTGGGAGCCGGAGGTCGAGCTGCGTGAGGGGCTGCGCAAGACGATCGACGGCTCGTCCCGCGAGCTTCTCGTCGGGTCGCCCCGCTAGCGTCTGCGCTGCAGGCGCCGGCGGGAAGTCCGTTACTTCCGACCATGATCGGCGTTCTAGTTCGGAGATGCCGGTGACGCAGGAGGCCACGGAGGCGCAGGAGACCGACAGCCCGGCGCTCGTCGGTCCGCCGCTGCCCGAGCGTGACGTGCGCGCCAAGCGCCCCGCGCTGCTCGGCTTCGTCCTCAAGCTCGACACGCTGCGCCGCCTCGGGCGCGTCGTGAGCCTCCTGGCGCTCGACTTCGCCGGCCTGTTCGCGGCGATCTTCTCCGCGCTGGCGCTGAAGGCCGCGCTGCTGGACGACTGGAACCCCTCGGCCTCGCTGCAGGAGACGCAGGAGACGATCTCCTTCGCCTACCTCATCACGGCGCTGCTGTTCGCCCGTTCGGGTCTCTACGCCGAGCGCGCGACGCGCCCCGGGTTGACGCGCATCGTCGGCTCGCTGTTCCAGACGACGGTCGTGACCCTGATCTTCGCGCTGGTCAACGGCGAGACGTTCACGAGCTACTACATCTTCTACGGCACGCTGTTCTTCGCCGTCCTCTACGTCTCCTCGACGCGCTGGGCCTACGAGGCGCTTACGGGAGCCGTGCTGCGTGCCGCGGGCTATCAGCGTCGCGCGGTTCTCGTCGGGACGGGCAAGCACATCGAAGCCGTCGCCCACGCACTGCGCGACGCCCCTGACCACGAGGGCATCGAGGTCGTCGGCTTCATCTCGTTGACCCCGCGCCCGGACAACGGGCTGCGCTCGCTCGGGACCCTCGACGAGATCGGGCGCGTGCTCGCCGAGCACCGCCTCGACGAGGTGATCATCGCCGACCCGGAGTTCCCGCAGCAGCAGGCCGTCGAGCTCGTCGACCGCTGCCACGAGAAGGGGGTGCGGGTACGGGTGGCGCCGTCGACGATGGAGATCCTCATCCACCGGGCGGAGTTCGTTCCTGGGCAGTCCGTCCCGCTCTTCGAGCTCAAGCCGCCCGTCTTCGACGGCATCGACTTCGTGGTCAAGCGGGCGTTCGACGTCGTGCTCAGCGTGCTGATCCTGCTCGCGCTCTCACCGGTACTGCTCGGCCTCGCCCTCGCGGTCTTCGCGACCTCGCGCGGGCCGGTGCTCTATCGCTCCGTGCGGCCCGGCATCGGGGGCCTGCCGTTCGCCTGCCTGAAGTTCCGCACGATGCACCGCGACGCCGATCAGCGCCAGGCCGACCTCGAGTCCTTCAACGAGGCCAAGGGCGCCCTGTTCAAGATCCGCCACGACCCGCGGATGACGCGCGTCGGGCGCTTCCTGCGGACGTACTCGCTCGACGAGCTGCCGCAGCTCGTCAACGTCCTGCGCGGCGAGATGTCGCTCGTCGGGCCGCGGCCGCTGCCCCAGCGCGACTTCGACCGCCTCGAGGACTGGCACCGCAAGCGCTACCTCGTGCTCCCGGGCATCACGGGGCTGTGGCAGGTCTCGGGACGCTCGGAGCTCGACTTCGACGACCTCGTGCGGCTCGACTTCCTGTACCTCGAGCGGTGGTCGCCGTTCCTTGACCTGACGATCCTCGTCAAGACGGTTCCCGCCCTGCTCACGCGGCGCGGCGCGTTCTGACCGCCCGTCGCCTGACCGTCGGGCTCGTCGTCGCCGTGGCGGTGCTGGTCGTCGTGGCGGTGGCGCTGCGCGTGCTCCAGGCGCGCGGCCCGGACGCGGTGGCGCTGCCCGGCAGCCTGCGGGAGGCCGCGGGCGAGCGCTTCTTCGTTGGCACCGCGGTCGACGACGCCGCGCTGCGCAGCGAGCCCGGCTATCGCGAGGACCTGGCGGGCCAGTTCTCCTCGGTCACGCCGGAGAACGTCATGAAGTGGGCGGTCCTCGAGCCCGAGCGCGGCAAGCTCGACTGGGCAGCGGCAGATCGGCTCGTGGACTTCGCCATCGACCACGGCCAGGCGGTCCGCGGGCACACGCTCGTCTGGTGGAACCAGACCCCGGGCTGGCTCGAGGCGCTGAAGGGCGACGAGCTGCGGCAGGTCACGCGCGAGCACGTCCGCGCGACGATGGAGCGCTACCGCGGACGCGTGGGCATCTGGGACGTCGTCAACGAGCCGTTCACGGACGACGGAATGCGCCGGCAGTCGGTGTTCCAGCGCGAGCTCGGGGACGGCTGGATGGAGGACGCGTTCCGCACCGCGCGCGTCGCCGACGGCGAGGCGAAGCTCTACCTCAACGAGATCGGCGCCGAGGGACCCGGGCCGAAGTCCGACGCGCTGTACGCGCTGGTCAAGGAGCTGCTCGGACGCGGGGTGCCGATCGACGGCGTCGGGTTCCAGGCGCACTTCGCCCGCGACGGCCCGCCCGACGGCTTCAGGGCGAACCTCGAGCGCTTCGCCGCGCTCGGCCTGGACGTGGCGATCACGGAGGCCGACGTGGCGCTCACGCTTCCCGCCGACGCCGTGGCCCTGCGTGCGCAGGCGGGGGCCTTTCGCGAGGCGGTGCGGGTGTGCGTCGCGGTGCCCCGCTGCCGGTCGCTCACGTTCTGGGGCTTCACCGACCGCCACTCGTGGATCCCGGCGACCCAGGCGGGAAAGGGCGCGGCGACGCTGCTCGACGAGCAGCTGCGACCCAAGCGCGCCTACCGGTCGGTGCTGAAGGCCCTGCGGCGTCGGTGAAGCGCCGCCCTTGGTGAGCGCGTTCGCGCCGCACACCGGCCCAATTGGACGAATGTTCGATGCCTGCTGAGTGGCGGAGTGGCGTCAGGCGCCCGATCTCGGTCCGGACCCTTGCCTTTCTTGCTACTAGATGTCCAGTGAAGAACCCGACGGCGCGATCGGTTGAGGAGGAGACACCCCTGGTGGCGGAGCCCCCCACCATGCGATGGCTCCTGCGGGTGATGCAGGCCGCTGACGCCGCGCTCCCGGTCCCCGAGCCCTTGGAAGCGGCGCCCGAGCTGTCAAAGCTCCGGGCGCTGTTCCGGACGGCGTTCTCGAACGCCCCGATCGGCATGGCGATCGTCGATCCGTCCGAACGGGTGATGATCGTCAACGACTCGCTGTGCGCGTCGGTCGTTCGGCTGACGAGCTCATCGGCCAAAGGCTGCACGACCACGGCGAGCCGGAGGGTCAAGAGATCGATGCCGAGGGCCGGCGGCGTCTGCTGGCGGGCGAGCTGTCGCAGTACGTGGTGGAGATCAGGCTGCGACGCGCCGACGGAAACACGGTATGGGTCAGGCTCACGGTGGCGGGGGACGGCGAGACCCCGCTGTCGGTGATCTACCAGATAGAGGACATTACGGAGCGCCATCGCCTCCAAGACCATCTGGAGTACGTGATCGACCACGACCTGTTGACGGGGTTGTTCAACCGGCGGCGGTTCGATCAAGAGGTTGACCGCGAGCTCGAGCGCCACGCCCGGCTGGGGCACGGCGGCGCGGTGCTGATCATGGACCTCGACGGCTTCAAGGCGATCAACGACGAGTTCGGCCACGCCACCGGCGACCAGCTGCTGCGCGGCATCGCCGCGACGCTGAGGGAGCAGAGCCGCGCGAGCGACGTCCTGGCGCGCCTGAGCGGCGATGAGTTCGCGCTCCTGCTGCCCGAGGCGACCCGCGAGGTCGCCGAGCTCGTCGCCGGGAAGATCGTCCGGCTGATCGCCCGCCAGCACATCGCCGTCGGAACCGAGCGCGCCCACGTGACGGCCTCGATCGGGGTGGCGCTGCTCGACGGGTTGGACGATCTGGAGCTCCTCGCCCTCGCCGACGCCGCGATGTACTCCGCCAAGGCGTCGGGTCGCAACCGCTTCATCGTGTTCGATCCCAACGAAGAGAATCCGCTGAACGCGGATCGCTTCGCGGAGGCCAATCAGCTGCGCCGGGCGCTGCGCGAGGGGAGCTTCGTCCTGTACTGCTAGCCGATCTGCAGCCTCGCCGACCGCCACGTCGAGCAGTACGAGCTCCTGATCAGGATGCGCGGGGAGAGCCCGGGGACGCTGATCGCGCCCAACGCGTTCTTGTACGCCGCCGAGCGCTTCGGGCTGATCTCCGAGATCGACGCGTGGGTGGTCGCCCAGGCGATCGAGCTCATCGCCGAGCAAGATCGCCGCGGGCACCGCGTGGTGCTCGCCGTGAACCTGTCCGGCCGCTCGATCGGGGATCCCGCGCTCGCCTCCCACATCGATGCACTGCTCGACGAGAGCGGAATCGAGCCCTCGTGCCTGGTCTTGGAACTCACCGAGACCGCGGCGATCGCCAACGTCGAGACGGCCCGGGCCTTCATCGAGCGGCTCCGGCGCCGCGGCTGCAGCTTCGCGCTCGACGATTTCGGGGCCGGCTTTGCCTCCTTCTACTACCTCAAGACCCTCCCGTTCGACTACATCAAGATCGACGGCAACTTCGTCCAGGGCCTCGCGACCAGCCTCACCGACCGGCTCGTCATCGCCGCGATCGTCGACGTCGCGCGCGGCATGGGCAAGCAGACGATCGCGGAGTTCGTCGCCGACCAGCCGACCAGCGACCTGCTCCAAGCCAGCGGCGTCGACTACGCCCAGGGCTTCCACATCGCCGTCCCGCGCCCCGTCGATGACGTCCTCGGTGAGCGGGATCTCGTCCTGACCGCCTGATCGGGCGAACCTCCGCCGATCCGGCCAAGGCGGTCAGGCCGCGCCCGCCACCCGCGCCTCGCGCACGGCCGCGGCCACCCCGCTGCGGAACGGCTCGCCGTGGCCCGGGAGGACGACCTGCGCACCTGTCTCGGCGATGCGGTCGAGGGAGACGAGGTTCGTCGCGACGTCCGCGGTCGCGGCGCGGGCGACGAGCCGCGGTCCGCGTTTGTTGGTGTACGGGTCGAGCGTCACGAGCGCGTCGGCGGTGATGACCGCGTTCGCGTCCGGGAGGTGCAGCGCGCAGTGGCCGTCGGTGTGTCCCGGCGTGAAGACGACCCGCGGGCGTCCCGGGACGTCGAGGACGTCGTCGTCGGCGTACGGCGTCGTCTGCTGCACGGGCTTCGGGCGAAACGCGCCAGAGCGGGCGAAGCCCACGATGATCGGCAGCGCCCGGAGCTGCGTGAGAAGGTAGAGCTCGCGGCGGCGCTCCGTGCGGTAGGTCATGGGGTGGCGGCAGAGCTCCGCGTCGCCCGGGTGGACGAGCACGGGGATCCCGAGCTCGAGGCGCAGGCGCTCCGCGATCCCGACGTGGTCGAAGTGCGCGTGGGTGAGCACGAGCGCCTCGATCGCGGTCAGCGGGAGGCCGAGTTCGACCAGGCCCGCCCGGAGCGTCTTCCACGACGCGGGGACGCCCGCGTCGACGAGCGTCAGCCGGTCGCCCTCCTGCAGGAGGTACCAGTTTACGTTGGCGTCCTCGCCGCGGTGGACGCCCGGAACCACGTCTCGGATGAACATGGCGGAGCGCTACCCGCGCATCGGGCGCTCAACCCGCGACAATGCCGGGCGGATGGCTGACTACGTGCGCTTCCGCTTCCTGTTCGAGCAGATGGTCCGGCGTGAGCTGCGCCAGAAGTACCAGGGGTCCGCGCTCGGGCTGGCCTGGTACGTCGTCAACCCGCTCGTGCTGATGGGCGCTTACTACCTGATGTTCGGCGTGGTCTTCGACGTCGGCCAGGTGGAGGACTTCCCGCTGTTCCTGATGGTCGGCCTGGTCGTGTGGATGTTCTTCTCGCAGTCGCTGCTCGGTGCCGCACCGTCGCTGCTCGACCAGGGCTCGCTGATCCGCAAGGCGCGCTTCCCGCGCGAGACGATCCCCGCCGCGGTCGTCTCGGTGCAGATGGTCACGTTCTGCGCCGTGCTCGCGCTCGTCGGGATCGTGACGCTGGCCTTCCGCGGGACGGCCGGGCCGGCGCTGCTACTGCTCCCGCTCGTGCTCGCGGCGGTCTACGCGTTCACGCTGGGGCTGGCGCTGATCGTGTCGGTGCTGCACGCGTACTTCCGCGACGTGGCGCCGATCCTGGGGGCCGCGCTGCTGCCGTGGTTCTTCCTCTCCCCGATCTTCTTCCGGCCCGACCGGATCACGGACAAGCCGGCGGCGCGGTTCGTGCTGGAGTGGGTGAACCCCATCGCGCCGTTCATCGAGGGGGTGCGCACGATCCTCTACGGCGGTCGGGCGCCGAGCCTCGCGACGCTCGCCTACGTCGTCGTGGCCGCGGTGCTGGCGGTCGCCGCGGGGCGCGCGCTCTTCGTGCGGCTGCAGGGCGAGCTGGCGGTGGTCGTCTGATGCCCGTCGCGCCCGGGGAGATCGTGCTGGAGTACGCCACGCGCGCGTTCTCGGCGCGCGCCGACCGCGGCGCCACGCTGAAAGAGCTGCTGCTCCGCCGGCGGAATTCGAACCCCGCCCACCCCGCCCCGATCCGGGCGCTCGACGGCGTCTCGCTGCGGATCGCGCCGGGCGAGACGGTCGGCATGGTCGGGCGCAACGGTGCGGGGAAGTCCTCGACGCTGCGGGTGCTCGCCGGCATCATCCCGCTCGACGACGGCCGGGTGGAGGCCGGCGGGAACGTCGTGTCGCTGCTCGAGCTGGGCGCGGGCTTCGGGCGCGACTTCTCCGGGCGGGAGAACATCCTTCTCAACGGCGCGCTCCACGGCCTCGACAAGCCCGCGATCGAGGCGGTGATGGGCGCGATCATCGACTTCTCCGAGCTCGGCTCGTTCATCGACGTGCCCGTCAAGACGTACTCGAGCGGCATGTTCGTGCGCCTCGGCTTCGCGATCGCCGCCCACCTCGCAGCCGACACGCTGCTCATCGACGAGGTGCTCGCCGTCGGCGACGAGGCCTTCCAGCGCAAGTGCGAGGCGCGGATCGACGACGCGGTGGCGGGCGGCGCGACGCTCGTGCTCGTCTCCCACGACGCCGCGCTCGTGGAGCGCACGTGCGAGCGGGTGGTGGTGCTCGACGCGGGGCGCGTGCAGTTCGACGGGCCGGCCGCGGAGGCGATGGCCTTCTACCACCGGACGATGGGCACGCCCGTGGGGGCGAGCGCGTGACGCCGGAGGAGGCGCTTGCCGCGGCACGCGCCCGGGCTGCGGCCGCGCGGGCGGCGGGCGGCTATGCGGACCTCGGCGGCCTGACCATCGCCCCGAAGGACCGCATCGGGACCGACCAGCTCATGGAGTGGGCCGTGCTCGAGCCCGACGAGTCGACGACGCGCTCCACCCGCCGCCTCGGCGCGCCGATCACGTACGCCAAGCGGGCGCTGCTGCACGTGCTGCGCCAGTACCACGGCGAGCTGACGGCGGAGCAGACGCGCTTCAACATGCATCTGCTGGTGCACGTCGCCGAGCTCGAGGACCGACTCGCGCGGCTCGAGGCGCGTGGGCCCGAGCGGCCTTGAACGTCCATCAGGTGCTCAGCGGCGCGGGGCCGCACGACGCGGTCTCCAACCAGGCGCGCGCGTTCCGGGCGCTCTTCGCGGAATGGGGCTGGGGCGGAGCCGACGTCGCCGCGGGCATCGACCCGCGCGTCGGCCGCGCGTTCGCCCCGCTGACCGCGCTCGCCCCGGCGCCCGGCGACACGCTTCTGCTCCACTACTCGGCCTACGCGCCGCGGCTGCGGGCGGTGCTCGACCGGCCGCAGCGCAAGGTGCTGCTCTCCCACAACGTCACGCCCGCGCGGTGGTTCTGGGACTACGAGCCGCGGATCGCGATCCAGTGCGCGCTCGGGCGCCAGCAGCTGCCGGAGTACGCGGCGCGCTGCGACGTGGTCGCGGCCGTGAGCGCGTTCAACGCGGGCGAGCTCGGCTCCGACCGCGTCGTGCCGATCCTCTTCGACCCGACGGGACTCGGCCCGCCGCGCGCGGCGGAGCCCTCGGGGCCCCCGACGCTCCTGTTCGTCGGGCGCCTGGCGCCGCACAAGCGCCAGGACGAGCTCGTCCGGCTGGTCGCGCTGCTGCGGCGCAACGGGTTGCCGGGGGCGCGGCTCGTGCTCGTGGGGGAGCCGATGAAGCCGTGGTACCTCGACGAGCTCGCGCGCCTCGCCGACGCGCTCGCGCCGGGCGCGGTGACGTTCCGGTCGGGGCTGAGCACGGAGGAGCTCGCGGCGGAGTACGCCACCGCGTCGCTCTTCGTCTGCCTCTCCGAGCACGAGGGCTTCTGCATCCCGCTCCTCGAGGCGTTCCACGCCGGCGTGCCGGTCGTCGCGCGGCCCGTCGGAGGGATCCCGGAGGTCGCAGGCGACGCGGCGCTGCTCGTCGCCGACCGCGACCTCGCCGTCGTCGCGGAGCTCTGCCGCGTCGCGCTCGAGGACGCCGCGCTGCGCGAGCGCCTGCGCGGGCGCGGCGCCGCGCGCGTCGCGCACTACGCACGCGACCCGGTCGCCGCGCGGCTGCGGGCGCTCCTGGAGGAGTGAGCGAGCGGTCGAGTGCCGGCTGACGTCGGAGGGGTCGGCGTCAGCCGGCACTCGGCGTATCCAAGCACGGCCCTCGCGACCGAGCGCCCCCTCAGTTCACGCGCTCGACCGTCTGCACCATGAGTTGCGAGCACACCGACGGGCCCGGCACCCCCGCGCGCTGCCGGTAGAGGGTGAAGGCCTGGAGGCGCATCACGACCTCGGCGGCGTCCGCGGGTGCGCGTGCGTCGTTCTTGGTGAGGATGTAGTCCGCCTTGCGGGAGGTCGGGACGTGCGGATAGCTCGTGTTCAGCAGCGGCAGCTGGGAGCACAAGGGCTGGCCGTGGAGCCAGAAGGCAGCCCAGTTCTGCTCCTGCGGATCGATGTCCAGGCGCACGGAGCGCCCGGGCGGCAGCGCGGCGTCCACGGAGCGCAGCGCGAGCACGTAGCGGGGGAGCTGGTCGAACGTCTGGCCGACCTCCAGCCGTGCGGAGCCCAGTCCCGAGAGGAGCAAGACCCCCACCGCCAGGTATCCGAGCGCCGGGCGGGACAGCCGCGCGAAGCCCGCCGCGGCCACCGCGAGCACGACGGGTGCGACGAACGCGAGGATCTTGAAGTGGAAGTACCACCCGAAGTCGCGGATGCGAAACCAGATCGTGAACGCGACGGTGAACGCGAACAGGCCGTAGAGCCCCTTCCGCAGCGCCGCGGGCTGATCGCGCAGTGCCAACCACACCGCGAAGCACACCGGCACGATCGCCACGGCGAAGAACGCCCACGACTCCATCCCGAGGAACCAGGGCTCGATGAACCACCGGTCGAGGTCGCCGCCCCAGTTCTGCAGACCGCGCGAGACGTCGAAGATGATGTTCCCGGCGGTGAGCATCTTCTCGACCACCCCGAGGACCGGCACGCAGAAGACGAGCCCGAGCGGCACGAGCCACGCGAGGCTCCGCTTCCCGCGGTACAGGCGCCGGAGCTCGCGCACCCGCCGCCGGTGCGGCCACAGCACGACCAACACGGGCACCAGCGGGATCGGCAGCGCGAGGGGGTAGGCGAACGCCAGGATCGCCAGGAACATCGCCAGGAGCACGATCCCGCCGCGGGTGCGCTCGCGGACGAGCCACCACGACAGCACGAACGCGAAGGGCATCGCCATAAAGCCCCACGTCTGGTTGAAGTACGGATGCATGACCGTGTGGAGCACCATGCGGTCCATCCCCACGAGCCCCATCGCCGCCAGCGCCGCCCAGCGCGGCGCGCCGAGGACCTCCCGCGTGAAGAGGAAGAACCCGAACGCCGCGAGGCCGAGCAGCACCGCGGCCGTCGTCGAGATCGTCTCGAAGACCTCCAGGCCGCTGAGCTTCGCCGCGCTTCCGAGCGCGTAGTAGATCGGCTGCTTGGAGCGCCACACCAGCGGGATCTGGTCGACCGGCCCGGCCGCGTCGACCGCCGTCGGGTAGTTCTTCTGCAGGAACATCGCCGAGCCGACCGCGAGGTGCGCGTCCTGCCCCGACCCTTCGACGGTCGCGAAGCCCGCACGGAAGAGCGGCACGAGCGCGACCGCCACGACGAGCCCCGCGATCCACACCGGCCACGCCGCTGCGCGTCCCTGCGCGAGCGCACCCGACCAGCGCCCGCCGGTCGTGCTCCCGCTCGCAGGCCCATCGCCGATCGTGCCGCCTGCGTCCCCACCGCCGAGCGGCCGACGCCGCAGCGCCACGACCGCGAGCGCCGCCCCGGCGAGCAGCACGAGCACGAGGTTCACGTCGAAGGGAACCGCGAGGAACCCGAGCACCGTCATCGCCAGGCCCGTCGCGCAGCCGCCGACGGGCAGCACCCAGAGCGCCTCGTGCGCGCGCAGCCCCTCCGGCAGCAGCAGTCGGGTCAGCCCGAATCCCGTCAGGAGGAAGAGCCCGACCGTCGCCGCGCCCGCCCGTGCGAGTGGGACGACCGCGCCGCGGCCGATGACTCCGAGGTCGATCGCGAGCCGCAGCGCGGCCACACCGGCCAGCAGCGCCAGGCCGAGCGACAGCGCCAGGCGACGCCGAGGGCTCAGGCCGCGGGGTGGTGGCGGCGCGCCTGCGCCATCACCCGGCGCATGAAGACCGGGTTGCCCAGCAGGTACCGGCGCCACATCCGGTTGGGCTCGATCGCGAGTCGGAAGATCCATTCCAGCCCATTGTCCGCCAACCAGGCCGGTGCGCGCGGCACGCGACCCGAGACGTAGTCGAACAGCGCCCCGACCGTCCAGAGCACGTCGGTGTCGAGGCGGTGCGCGTTGCGCTGCGCCCAGAGCTCCTGCTTCGGCGAGCCCATGCCGACCAGCACGATGTCCGGGCGGCGGGCGTTGATGTCCTCGATGACCCGCTCGTCGTGCGCGGAGCCCAGCTCGAAGTAGCCGTGGTGGTGGCCCACGACCCGCAGCCCGGGGTGCGCGAGTCGCAGGCGCTCCGCGGCGCCCTGGGTGACACCGGGCTCCGAGCCGAGCAGGTAGACGGACTGGCCGGCGGCCTCGCACAGCGCGGCGAGGTCCCACACCCAGTCGGCGCCCGTCATGCGGTGCGGGATCTCGACCTCGAGCGACTTCGCGGCCAGGCGGACGCCGTAGCCGTCGCAGTACACGAGGTCGGCGGACTGGAGCGCCGCGCGCAGCGCCGGCTTCTCCTGGGACTGGTTGAGCACGTGAGCGTTGACGTACATGACGCGGCGGGCGCCGAGCCCGTCGCCTACCCAGCCCGTGATGCGCCGCAGCAGGTCGTCGGGGCGCGCGAGGTCGACCGGGATCTCAAAGATCCGCGACTGCGCAGGGCTCGTGGCCGCCACGCCGAGGTGCTCGGCCACGCGGGCCGCGTCGTCGATCACCACCATGCTCTGACCCTAGTCCTCCCCGTCGGGGCCTCTGCCCCTGCCGCTCTGTGATTTTCTCCCTTACCGCCCCCGAATGATGGCGTACGTAAGGTCTTCCGCGCAATGTTAGACGTGGCCTTCGACGCACGGGACGCCCACGCCGAGCCCGTCCGGGGCTGGGGACGCTACGCGCGCCACCTGCTTGAGCACCTTCCGCCCACGGTGCACCCTTATTCAGAGCAAGGTGTGGGACCGGAGCTTCTGTGGGAGCAGCTCGCCTTCCCGCTGCTGGCCCGTCGCGACCGCGCCGCGCTGCTGCACGCGCCGAACTGCTTCCTGCCGCTGCGCCGACCGTGCCCCGGCGTCGTGACGATCCACGACCTCGCCTTCGAGGCTCATCCCGCGGACTTCTCGCGCCGGACGGGCGCGAAGTACCGCTGGATCACGCCGCGGGCAGCGCGCTCGGCCGAGCGGGTCATCTGCGTCTCGGCGTTCACCGCCGACGACGTCGTCGCGCGCTATGGCGTCGACCGCGCGAAGGTTCGCGTCATCCCGAACGCACCGGGCCTTCCGGTCACCTCCACGGCGCTTCCCCAGGGCGAGCCGTACCTCCTGGCCGTCGGCGACCTGCGGGGCAAGAAGAACCTCGCCCGCCTGGTCGACGCGCACGCGCGGCTCGGGACCGGGCACCGTCTTGTGCTCGCCGGGCTCGGGAAGCTCGAGCGGGCGCTCCCGCCGGGCGTCGAGGCGGCCGGCTGGGTCGACGACGCGCGCCTCGATGCGCTCGTGCGCGGCGCCGACGTGCTCGTCCACCCGTCGCTCTACGAGGGCTTCGGACTCGTGGTGGCGGAGGCGATGGAGCGCGGGACGCCCGTCGCGTGCTCGCAGACGACCGCGCTGCCGGAGACGGCGGGCGGCGCGGCGGTGCTCTTCGACCCGCTCTCGGTCGGCGCGATCGCCGCGGGGATCCGCGAGGCGCTCGCACGCGGAGACGAGCTGCGCGCTGCGGGCCGCGAGCGGGCGCGCGCGTGGTCGTGGGAGGCGACGGCGGCCGCGACCGTCGCCGTCTACGAGGAGCTCGCGTGAGCTCGCCGGAGCGGGCGTCGGAGGCGCGGGCGAGCGGCACGACGATTCTCGTGCTCAGCGTCGACGAGGCCGATCGCCTCGCGCACTCCCTGCCCGCCGCGCTGGCCCAGCCCGGTGCGCGCGTCGTCGTCGTCGACAACGCCTGCACGGACGAGACGGCCTCGCTCTGCGAGGAGCTCGGCGTCGAGCTCGTGCGACTGGAGGAGCGGCGCTCCTACGCGGAGGCCGTCAACGCCGGCCTCGCCGCCACCGCGGTCCCGCTCGGCCTCGCGGCCGTCCCGGGCGACGTCCTGCTGCTGAACGCGGACTGCGTGCTGGCGCCCGGGTTCCTCGAGGCGGCCACGCGTGCGCTCTCCCGTGACGGGATCGGGTCGGTCGCGCCGAGGCTCGTCCGCGCGACCGGCATGACCCCAGAGGATCGGCTGCACGTGCTCGACACGGCCGGGATGCGGATCGACCGTCGCCGGAAGAACGGGCTCGTCGGCCACGGGGACCGCGAGGATCGCTACGGCGCGCGGGCGCCCGCGTTCGGCGGCGACGGCGCCTGCGTGCTCTACCGACGCTCGACGCTCGACGCGTGCGGGCTCGGCGCCGAGGTTCTCGACGAGGACATGGCGCTCTGGGCCTCCGACGCGGACCTGGCGTGGCGTGCGCAGCTCCTCGGCTGGGAGTGCGTCTACGAGCCGGACGCTCTCGCGTGGCACGTGCGCTTCTACTCACCGACGACACGCGCGTCGCTGCCCGAGGAGCATCGGCGGCGGCAGTTCACCAACCGGCTGCTCATGCTCGTGAAGAACGAGACGGCGGCGGGCCTCGCGTGCGACGCGCCGTGGATCCTGGGCTACGAGCTGCTCGCGCTCGGCCACGTCCTGCTGCGCGAGCGCCATCTGCTGCGCGGCTACGCGGACGCCGTGCGGCTCCTCCCGGCCGCGCTGCGGCGCCGGCGCCTCGTGCAGGCGCGGCGCGTCCGCGGGCGCCGACCGCCGTTCGGGCTCACGCCGCCGCGCTGAGGATCCGTGCTGCCGGGCCGCGCATGCGGAGGGAGGCGGGGCGGTCGCCTGAGCAGGGCTGGCCCGCCGCGCGGACGGCGCGCGCCGTACCCTGCGGCGATGGTTCGCCACGACGTCAACCGCCGCACGGCGCGTCCCACGGGCGTCGCGCGCAGCGGCGCCGCCGAGATCGCCCGCCGTCCGCCGGGCGAGGGCGCGGACGTCGCTCCGGTGGCGCCGGACCGCCCCGAGGACGAGCGGCGCGGCGCTGCCGGGATCACCGTGAAGGCGTAGGGGTGGGCAAGCGCAGGCTTCAGACGGCGGGCTGGGTGGTCTCCGCGGTCGTGCTCGCGGCGGTCGTCTGGTGGGCGCTGCGCCAGCCCGCCCCGAAGCTTCCCTCCACGGGCGAGGACTTCTTCGCGCTCGGCCTCGCCGTCGTGCTCTACGCGGTCTGCACCGCGCTGCGCGCCGAGCGCTGGCGCACGCTGCTGAACGACGTCGACGCGCGCCCCTCGCGTGGCGACGCGTACCGGCTCGTGCTCGTGGGGTACATGGGCAACAACGTGCTGCCCGCCCGCGCCGGCGACCTGATGCGCGTCGTGCTCATGGCGCCGCGCGCGGACACCACGAAGCGCTTCGTCGTCGGGACGCTGGTGGCCGAGCGGCTGCTGGACGTCGCCGTGCTCGGGGTGCTCTTCCTCGTCCTCGCGACGACCATCGCGGGCGGTGCGGGCCTGCCGGGCGGAACGACCGGAGCGGTGCTCGGCGCGCTCCTCGCCGTCGCGCTCGTCGCGTCCCTGGCGGGCTTCGGGCTCCTGCGCCGCCGTGGGCTCGTGGAGCGCGTCAAGGCGTTTGTCGCGCCGATGGCCGCCTCGACGCGGAACCTGCGCGGGCGCCACGGCGCCGGGATGCTGGCCATGACGATCCTCATCTGGCTCGGGGAGGCGGGGGTGTGGGGCTCGTGCGCGGCGGCGGTGAACCTCGGGGCAAGCCCTCTCGAGGCGCTCTACCTCGTCGCGCTCGCCTCGATGTTCGCGCTCATCCCGAGCGGCCCGGGCTACGCGGGCACCCAGGACGTGGCGGCGGTCATCGGCGTCAAGGCGATC